>Ga0153975_1000026_pt1 | contig 60546 bp, 78 predicted proteins | sample TSGA059MetaG_FD_104694 | JGI IMG/M metagenome (GOLD analysis project Ga0153975, IMG submission 104694) | Attine ant fungus gardens microbial communities from Georgia, USA - TSGA059 MetaG | ecosystem: Host-associated > Fungi > Mycelium > Unclassified | place: USA: Georgia, Yuchi Wildlife... | reverse complement strand
TGGCAGACAGCTTTCACTTGTACTGGCCATGCATCGTAGTTCAGCGCCTGGTACAGGTTGCTTGGTTGGTGAAATAAGTGAAAACATGATACAAATACAAGATGTACACAGTCATTAATGTTACAACGGACGCAGGAAATTTGGGAGGGTATATCGGAGAAGTGTACTCATCATGTTCGTGTGACGGAGGGAGTTATCGGAATACTCCGGATGCTCTGTGTCTTAGCCCTTGTAAGTCTGCGATGTACAAGGATTAGTATGGTATTAGCGAGACTGAGAACTTCTGCTTACTCGTCAAAATGAGTGCCTCTTTTCGGATCAGCTCGTCGTTTGGCAAGTACTTTCCTGACCTTTCTCTCAGGGCGGACAACGATAATAGGCACGGGGGAGTGCGAGAGACAATATTTCGACACGCTGCCAACACCAGGTGCGCCGAAAGCAGCACCCCAGGCTTGCATCATGCTGCGTTGACCCTTCGAGCCCACGACGACAGAGTCTGGCCGGTACAGTGCAATTAAGCGTTCAAGTGTTGTGGTGATCTTTCCAGCAATAAGCTCGACAATTATGGAGAGCTATGGCACACGAGTGAGAAGATATACTGTAAAGATATGACGACCACGCACCTTACAGTCTGGATCGTACTCGATGCACTTCTCCTGAATGTGGCGCATAAGTTCACGAGCTTCTTCTCGAACGACTTCATGATCCTTCTCTGAAAGATGGTAATGTTTGCGTAAGGCTTGTATGGTAAATAATTGGTCGCTCACCCAAATCCTCTGGGTCGACACCTCTGTATACAATCAACTCGTCCCCATCCTGCACCAAGCTTTCTAGCGCCCAATCAAGAGCTTGCTTTCCACTTTCGTCGGGGCTGGATGCACAAAGGAACACCCTTGTGGCTCTGTGCCTGGCATATCCATCTGATTGAACGTGGAGGGTATATGAGAACATGGATGCAGCAGGATTCTCAAAGGTGTCGAAAGATACTTTGGGAGTGTAACCTTGGCCGGCTACAGAAGGGGATGTACCATGCATGTTTGTTGATGGAGAATGTGACATTGACGTTGAATAGGACGCAGGTGGCGGCAGTCGAGAAGTGGAGATTGGGAGGGCGAGTGACGATGAGGGGAGGGGGGAGAGTGCTGGGGATGAAGGTGAGGATAATGGGGGCAGTAAAGGAGAGCCGGGACATGAAGTCTGCTTGAGCGCTGAGCGTAGCATGACTGGAATATGCGTGTGCTGTTCACTCACACTCGAAGACATGGCTGTGGATAGTGACGAAGATATATATAATTATCAGTTTACATATATAAATAGTTTTGACGACCACAAAAACACTTGACTTATTGGTATTCCACCATTAATATGCATCGACACCAACAACCGCAACCTTCCCTTTGATCATTTGTCGACATCGAAGTGTACTTGCGATATAGCAAATTTTAGGGTCACTCATGCTTAGAAAGTTGACAAACAATCACCAAGAATATTGAAATGAATTTCTTATACCACTTATCAGTTTAGTACATAATCAAAATATTTAACTATTATGTCCCACTTTGACCTGGAAGTTGCTCATCTCAAACTATGTCGACGTCTCGTTCAGTCAGTCCTTCTCCAAGCACAGACAAAGGGGAAGAGAAAGAAAAAGGGCAAGAAGAGCAACGCTCAGAGGCAACACAGGAGTCCACTGGCGAGTCCACCTCCCCAGAGGCGTCTGCTGAACCTTCAGATACAGACCAGGACTCCACACCGGCGCCTTCCTCCACCCATACTTCCCTCCCAACAGCGGGAGCATGGCAAGCCATCTGGTCCCCTCAACACAACACCTACTACTTCTACAACTCCGAAACTAAAGAAACGACTTGGATCAATCCCCTTCAACCTACCTCTGCCACCGACACCACCTCTGAATCTGATCCCTCCTCGTCTTCGTCTCAACCTGGCCCCTCCTTAATAGACCCCCACTATGCGATGCTGCAAGCCAACGCGATGGCACAGGGAATCGATCCCTCGCTCGCGTACCTGGATCCCTCGCTCGCATCCTCGTCCGGTGTCCCCAGCAATTTTACATACACCGCCAAGTTCAATGCGCGGACTGGCGCTTTCGCAAAAGCAGACAGTCGCGATCCTACTCACATGTCTGAGTATGAGCGTGCTAAGCGCATGAGCGAGTTTTACTTTGATGTGGGCGCGTGGGAGAAGGATGTCGAGAGGCGGAAGAGGGCGGAGGATGAGGCCGAGGCGGATGGAGAGGGCAGAAAGAGAAAACGGCCGACGAAGAAGGATTTGGTGAGATGAGCCATGAGTTTTCTTGTTCGTGCTGGTTGCTGAATTTCATTCGCAGGAACGGTTCAAGGAACAGAAGAGACTAAAGAAGATAGCTAAGACCGCATGGCTTCGAACATAGTGTAGTATTAGAAGTACGAATCCAAGAGCAGTCTGGCAAAAGTGATTCCATCGAAGAAAGGTTCAAGATTCGTGAATGATCTGTGCGAGCATAGTACACTCGAGTTCTATGATGACCGATAAGTAAACGGCTGCCTCATTCAAGATATATTTCCAACTCGGTCATCGTCCGTTAATGTCTGTGGTTGTATCTAATGTTCGATAATGGTACCCTACGTGGAGAATATGCCAATAATCTTGAAAGACGGGACAGCTTTCCCTTCCTCGCCAAGTAATACGCACTCGGCGTAGTGTGATCCTCGTGAAACATAGTGATCAATCACCGCAAGACTTGAACAATCCATCAATCACCGCGTGCAAAAACGAAAAGAATCAGGATAACTCACGTCGGCACCGCTTCCTGAACGTCTCCAGCATTTTCAATGATCACCGCTCCTCCAAAGTTGTCGTCCACCCAACACTCAATCTCGCTTCCCTCCCCAATTTCGCTCATGGGTTCCTTGAGGAAATAAATCCCGATGTCTCCAGCGCCGACCTTGATAGGCACGCGCAGCTTGCTCAACGGCATCGAACTATACCAGTAATAGCCAGCCGTAAGTAAAGGAGAGGAGCCCGACTCAGGATGCGCAGCATGCCACCCCGTACCATAGAAAAGCGAGGGAGGCACGGGGTTGACGAGATCATTAGCAGATACGCAATACGGCGCGACCTCTTCGAATGGTCGCGCCTCTTTGACGCGAGTGTTAATCCGAACGGGGGGGATGCGCAGTTCGGGGTAGATGGGTATATCTGCCGCTTGGGCGACAGCTGCGGCATGTTTCTTCTCGGCTTTTGCACCGTCGTCTACCGGTTGTGGGGGCTCGGGCGCACCTTTCCTTACCCCAACACCGCCAAAGAGATGTGTGTCTGCTGCGCCTGGGTTGAAACTAGGTGCCATCATGAGAGAGATGGTGTCGTACGAATGGCCACCTGCCGTTGACCACGCAGCACATATCTGAGTTTGGAAGTACGATACGAGAACGTCAGTAAGGATTTCGTGACCAGCCGCATTTGCGAGCACAGGGTCCGCAAAGTACGGTTTGATAAGCTCGGGATTCGACATGTAAGAGGGATATAGTATGGGTTTGATGCTATCCATAGATGTCAGCAAATCTCTCGGACAAATGGGAAGGGTCTACCTAATATGCGGCACATCGTAGAACTGGGCGACAATAGTGTGCCAATGGTCAGGTCCTGCAAAGCCATGGACGGTGTGTGACTGTGGGCTGAAGTGCCCCAGAATAATAACTGCAGGCTGATCTGGGCGGTCCAATACAGAGCGAACCAACAACTCAAAGTTTTCCATCCCGCGCTGGGAACTAGAAGGATTTATTAGATAACACATCACATTTTCAGTTGGAGACCTGTGCTTACGCTTCATCGTCGACGTCAAATTCAAGTATGACGAGATCAGTGTTCTCTGGAATATGGTGGGAGCTGCAAAAGCCAAAGTACCCCGAGTTTGTGCGCATCATAGCGCCGTTAGTCAGTTGTGAAGCTGGGTGAGGGAACACGCTCGACCACCACTGGAAAAAGCGCGAAGGATAGCATTTAGCTGATAATGGATCATTGCCTGCGCCATGACAAGCCGAAACTACGCAAGGACAAGGTTCAGACTGGAATTTCTGCGAGATAGAGAATACGCACTTGAACCACCCAATACGCTGATTGTCACAGGTTGGCCCAAGAGTGCTTTATGAATAACGCGGTGGACTCTTCCTCCGCTGCCCAGATGGACACGGCTTTGAGCCAACGCCACGACACCATACTTCTCTGCAATCTCATCCTTAGGACTAAATACAGGACAAAAGTCGAACGGGTTGGTGGAGTTGCCGATAAGGTAGTTCGCATCATGAAGGTAGTTCTTTGGGACCAGGCCATCTGTGGTGAATGACCCCAGTCGAGGTAATGCCTGGTTAGAAGGCAGGATAAATCGTGAGAGACCGACGATTAGGATGAAAGCGAATATGATGGCCCATATTCTCTTGGTGACGCCGAACACTCTTTGATTCCACTTTGTGTGATTTGTTGAGTCGGTGCCCATACCTGTCAGTCTGTGCTGGTTGGGAGGGGAGATGCGTGCCAGACCCTTCCCTAGGCCAAGGCGTCGTTGCATATATCTGTTACGAGAACGAGAAAAAAAAAGAAAACAATTCCAGCTCGAGGTAAGTTGTAACCGAAATACAGCGGAGCTACTAACACCGCGTCGAGGAAAAAGAATGGACACTGTGGGATTTGAACCCACGACCTCACGCAAGTTCGTGCGAAGCGTGCGCGCTACCAACTGTGCCAAGTGCCCTCCATGCATGTCCGACGAAGAAACCAGATTGCCCATGTTTTGTGGATTAAGTTCGATAGGATATGCAACTTCCTAGTATTTTGACATGCAAACCAAAAAGCAGCTACATAAAGTCCTCCTTAGAGATCTCCAAGTCACCAAAAAGCAGCTATTCAATGTCCGCCTCACAAATCGCGACCATCCCTCTGATGTTTTACCTTCACAGCGTCCGGACTCTGCGCACGATCAGGCATACGCTCCCAGATGGGATCTACATCAGGTCCGTCTATATCACCTGCTCCGTCCCAGCCCCAACACCATACTGTCCAATCCGTGAGCGGAAGACTCGATACAGCAGCACAGCACTTACCATGCGAAGGGCCTGGTACAAAATCTATCTCCTCGCTTTCCTCCGTCGTGAACAAACGGTCATGAGGACCGAACCATGACCGGTCCTGTGGGTCCGTCCTCGGATTATCAGGAAGTCCTCCAAGACGAACAAATCCTCGGATGGCAGTGAGGTTCCGCCTTGAAGGATGAATAATATCGAATACTTTCTATAAAAAGAACCAATCAGTCGGGATGTCGAGTTTCCACTCCCATCTGAGCATACCTTATCATACGCAAGCTTAACCCGCGGTACCATCATAATACGACCATATCCAGCCTCCCAATAATCATTGCAGATCAAACTGCACTCTGAGGCAGAACATTCCTCTTCCGCAAGTCGAGCCATGCGAAATTTGATATATGGAGGCGAATAAAACGGAGCGGGGTCTAGTACTGCGATGCCGTTCCAACACGACTGGACTTGGATAGGAAGGTGCATTTGAAAACGGTCAGAGGAGTAAGGGTCATGGAAGACGTTTTCGAACGGGGCATTCTCCAGCGCCGTCCCGTTGATATCACGAGCAACCCAGTTGTCATAAAAGACGGGTGTCGACTATATATATATAGTAAAAGCTGAGCTCGTATAAGGTATCTTCGGTACATACCAGGTCTTTATGGTACATGTAATCCGCCGCACATGTTATGCCCGCATTATTCCGCCGACTCTGCCATATGAGCTCAAGTAAATCGTCTACGCATGGGAGGACATCATTCATGAATATGATGGTGTCAAAGTATTCGTTATGGGAGTCGCGTAGCTCGTGGAGTGGGTTGAACGCCTGGTTGCGAACCTCTGCGAGGTACTCTATGCGGTGGTTGAAGGCACCCCTTGTGCGTGTAGAGGTTCGGATAGTGACACGGAGGCCTACGCTGCGCGTCAGGGCGTCGAATATACGTAGCAGTGCCTTGGTCTGGTCCGTTGAGCCATTCTCGTATATGGAGACATAAACGTTGTGGTAGCCCAGAATAGCGGACACTCGAAAGAGGGTCGCAAACAAATCAGGGATGATATCAAAAGAGTTGTACAAGTTGATGGCGAAGAAATATTTGTGCTCGTTCGATGGAACGTTGTGTACGTGCTGTGAGTCGGAAAATCCCCATGAGGAGAACCAAGTGGATTCAGAGGGTGTTTTGTGTCCCACGAGAGATTCATAACGGTCTCGGACTTGTTGAATGTACAGCGGCTGGGAATTTCGCGTGCACTCCGTCGTATGATGCGGAGAAAGTGTGGAGAGCAGGTCTAGGACGCGACGGCGCTGATCGACGTTTGGGAGTGTGAATTGTTTGCGAGCAGATAGCCGCGATACGAATATGGGATTGTTCCCTGCTGTCGACAAGAGCTATGATCACACGTCATGGCAGTGGGAACGGTATAAGGATAGAGAAACATACACCCGATGGTAATGCCCGGCCAATCAGCAAGCCCAGTAGCAGCCCAACCACTAGTGCCAAAGGAGTCGGAACCCGTTTCAAGTGTGACCAGAACACCCCCAGTAGCATGGTCGAAGAGATAGATGGGGTGCTTCAAGTTGCGAACTTGGAATAGACGGCACAGATCACCGTACTCAACTGTTCATATACTCTTTTCCGATGCTCAGCTCTCCTGGATAGATAGAAAAGGGGTGTGGGACTGGCGTCTGCAGAGGAAGTAACTGGTTGGATTTGGATGTGAAGATGACGGCGCAAATTCAACCTCAAATTGAGGTCGGAGGCGAGTAAGAATGGGCGCTTTGCACACACAAATTCAAATAACCGGTACTGTCGATAATGATACAGACGTCCAATGTTCAATCAACAACTGTACAGGCTACCTCATTTGCTCCATGAAATCGAATACAAAGATGAATGTAGTAAATCAGGTAGTCAAGCCTGCAAGCTTCGTAATGCTGCGACATCGAAATCCTAGTGTCTAAAGAATGCGAAAGAATAATAATAGTATGGAATTTTGTGAATCCTGCGACTACTTAAAATGACGCAGCTAGGATGGCAAGGGCGGCTGCACCAGTGAGCATATTGACGCTATTCGATGACCCGGCGCTGGATGACCTGGTTTCAAGTTAGTTAGCATCTCCACATACGAAATAAAAAATAAAAAATAATGCTCACGTAGCGGAGGCCTTGGCGGAACTCGTGGAGGTACCACTAGCGGATGCAGTGGAAGATGCCGATGTAGCCGTCAATGTGACACCCTATATTATAGGATTCAACGAAAATCCAAAAAAAAGGGGGATATCTACGACGTACCACTGCTGCACAGAGTGCCTGAGAATCCGCTTCAGCAGTTGTGAGGTCACTCCCGGTGCATGATGCTTGAATACAGGTGGTGGTGCTGTTGATGAAAGCCTGGCTGTGGCAAAGACAATTGTCGTCGGTAGAAGAACAGTTGCCGTAGTCAGCGCTGGCTAAACACTCCGCAGCACAGTCTGACCACAGAAAGACATTAGATATGACGGTAATGCGAAACAAAACAAAAGGGTAGTTAATACGCACTGGGCAAGCTCTGACGCACAACCAATGCTGCAAATGCGGAAGAGAAAGCTGCAGAGAGAACAAGAATGGCAACGGGGAAGCGCATTGTGAACAAGTGGAGCGAGTGAAGGACAAAGACAAGAGAACTCTGGGGAATTTGACGAGTAAGTCGAATGAGACAAGCCCTTTATAAACACCCGATCAGCGGGAGAAAATGAACCACTTCTCAGTCGGAAGTCCAATCTTTCACAAACAAAACCCTCTAAGATGTTTTAAATACATAAATTCAAAGATGACAACGGATTTGACGTACACTGAGGGCTCGTGAGTATAGGAAAAACTGCACAGTGCCTGACATTGTTCCCAACTGATATTTTGTGTGAGCCGACTACATTCCTGACTCTAAGCACGAGAAGTGGGTATACAAAGGGAATCCCTTGAGGAGCAGCTCGGTAAACTCCGCGACTGCCCGGTGTTCCTGACGAACAAAGGGAAGGAACAAAGACAACATGTCTTGTTGTATTAGACTTGGACCAATTGCTTCCGCGCTTTATTACCGGCTTCTCATCGGGATTCGGAAGTATGAAATCTCTGGAGGTGAGTGAGTTGAGCAAAACCCAGCAGTGATAGTGCAGAGACAAGAGACGTCACTGCACTGCCATGTCCAAGCAAGGTCACGATTCGCCGGCGCCGACCGCTGACCTTCACAAAGTCAGTACTCAATTGCCGAAGTATGTCTCCGCGGCCGATCTTCGATCACTATACCGAGTAATTGGACATTAATCATAATATCTTTCACATAAATGGGACTCTTTCTCCTTTGGAATACCTTCTAGAGAACAGTGACGCATCTACCGAGCACATCTCCGAAGACCATTACAGATACCTGACCTACGGGCAGGTATGTCTCCGGAATACAAGCACAAGAGGCCAGCGCCGCCAGTTGTGGCTACGAGCGACCCGCGACATCATGCCTCGCTCCACGAATCCGAGTCCATGACCAACTCACACAGCAAAAACGGCTGACCGCATGCCCCACCGCCAACCTTGTGTTTTTCTTCGATGCCGAGTTCATCTCACATCCCCCGCTGCCAGTGGATAAGAATGAATTCGTATGGGTTGGCGAGGGCACTATTGTTTGCATCTCCACGCAACTAGATGACTATAGTCAGTTATGTGATTTGCTTGAAACTGCTAGTGATACCGGGAACTGGGCCAAGCAATGGCATCCATGCAATCCAACTACGAGTGACGACTGGCTGGTTGGCTGCATGCTCCATCGTCAACTTTGTGTTCTTGTTCCTCAGATGTTCGAACACCGAGTTCACTTCATACTATTCAGCTCCCTTCTGATAACAGGGAGTGTAGGGTTTCACGAAGACACTTTTGCATAACGCGTGCCGCAGACGACGAGTGATGCCTAAGGCCTCTGTGAAAATATCCCTCCGGAGCGGAGGTTACTTGATGGCTATCGCTTTGCGTTTTTGATCTTCGTCCATCGCATCAGAACGTAACCATCTACCGCAAGGCCAAGAATGTGCGCGCCGTGGAATATAAATACATCGATGAATGCATCAGGAATACAGTTACAGAGCTACCGAAATACAGTAATCATCAAACGCTCCACTTCATATCCCTTTCCTCCGCCAAGGGTATCTAGCACCATCATAATGCAGAACAGTGCCGCCCTCTTGTTCGTCCTTGTTATCCCTATACCTCATCTCCCCCTCTGCATAGGAGTATTCAGGAGGTTTGCAGCCGGAAGATGGCAACCCTGATATTGGGGCATACCCTGGCTTGATTAATTCCATGAAGTAAGTCATGGCTGCATATATGAACCACCCAAAGGCTAGAACTTCAAATCAATGAGTCGAAATAAGTCATACTTGACCGATTCAAAACAGATATTGCGCACTGGTTCCGATGGTGGCCAAATCGCCTATCCTCACATTGCGGTTCCACTTGCTACTGCAATCTGAGGAAAGTTGAGATTGGCAATGGAACAGGTAAAGAACTCACAATCTTGAGCGTCCACTTCATTCATCGGCAATGGTGGGGAAGCGGCCCATGCTCCAAATGCCTACCTACGAATAAGTACTCTCCATGGACAGAATGTGAATCGAATACTAACATTCCCCTTCTTTCCGTATCGCGCAAGAGTTACGCATCCACCCATCAGTTCATTCTACACCAAGGTGAACTAAGCAGCGACAAGCATTCGCTGTATTAACCCACCTTGTACTGTATTTGAGCAATGTACCTAAGCATGTTAACCATGACAAGAAGGATATATGCGATAGGGCACAACATCGCATACAACCTAACCACCGGCCGTCTTTGCTGTACGGTCAGTGTTAGAACTAGCAACTGCGGCAAGGTCATTACCGAGACAACTTACGGTCACTGCACTGAAAATGCCAAATATCAATATGCTGACGGAGACGGCATACAGGACATATTCGGCTATGATAAATGAACCGAGTTTTGGGTAAGTACCTACAACAACACGAGTGAGTGGATCATTGTGCACAGAGGCAGCCACAAACCAATGGGAGTGATGAAATGCTTGAATAAAAAGTACTGCCACAAAATGTCAGGCATATATCTACGGGAAAGACCAAGAACAGTTACGGTGCTAGAAAATGAAATGAAGATAATTAGTAGGGGCCGCATTTACGATGAATGACGACACTAACTGTAGCAAAGCAAATATCGCCGAGACTTCATAGTGAGAATGGAGGTCAGGACGGAAAAACTATATGTTGCATGACGGACATACACCGAAAGACAACGGCGCGCAGCCTCAGGAGGATTCTCCTTTTTACGAGTGCATATCCGACAGGTTCTCCTGGTGTGTATAACATAAATGTACGAGTACCCTTCGGCTCCTGTGCTAGTAACCAACCTGGCGAAGCATTTTGAGTTGTGTTCATGAGAGTACAGTATTTAGTTGAACGTTGAAACCGTGACGAACAGATAGGAGTGTTTGACTATTCGCGCGGCTTAGTAAGCACTGCATGGAATTGTGTTTCCCTCCGTCATGTTAACTTAGAAGTGTTCACGAAGACACTGTTGTTGGTATCTCATTGTGTCTATACGACCAGCAATGCCTATAGGACTCTATCACGAAATTGCTTTCCGGCCGCGATATAAATACATCGACGAGTGCGCATCAACTGCAACACATTAGTGAGCGGATTGGTGCGTATACTGAGGCAATTACAAACCAATGGGCACCATCAGACCTTTTAAAGATGTAATCCCCGTAAGTGTCTTGTGAACCAGCGGGGAATGCGCAAAGTCCCCACCAAGTCGAGGCGGGTGGTGCGCGAGACTACAGAAGTGCATTGAAGCGGAATGATACGGTGTCGACTAGATTCGTATTGACGCGGCGTCAGTGTCTCAGCCGAGGGATATTTGACTTGTAGTTGTCAAGCGACGTGGTATGACGAGCACCATTCGAGGTTCTTCCTTATATGGCTTAATTTCTGCGTACCATCGCTATAGTTTGCTGCCCAACAAAGTCCAAGGCTGCGACTATGATCAAACTCGACCGTCACTGGAGTGGATGTCGAATGGTTTGTCGTACGTCCCTGGTGCATAGTAATTGACTAGTTTGCGGGGAAACGATTTCAATGGAGGGCCTCGTGACCATGAGTTGCTTGTCATTGTTTTCGGGGTTTACCGAACAACTGTCAAGTTCCAGCCACGAACCTTATTCGTCACTGCCACTAACCAACAGACCGCAGCCAGCACACGGTAATCGACCCCGAACATCCTCAAGACATGGTATGTTACATCCATACTCTATCTTGCGTGTCGCTGATCTTGTTGGTAGGCCAGGACAAAAACTGACAAAGTATGTTCAGTCACGATGTCCTCCCGTGATATTCTTTTACCACCCCATCGTAGACCGGCGGCAAGCGCTCCGCTCTTCAAGATGTTGTAACTCGCGAATACACTATTCATCTGCACAAACTCGTGCACGGCCGCTCCTTCAAAAAGCGTGCTCCCTGGGCCGTGAAATCCGTCGTCGAATTCGCCCGCAAATCGATGGGGACGACTGATGTTCGGTTGGACCCCAAGCTCAACCAAGCACTATGGGTTCGCGGTGTCAAGTCCGTTCCCCACCGGATAAGAGTAAAGCTCGAGCGTGAGTACTTCATTGTTCACGATAATCACAGTATTGACAGTCTTGTGGATGCGCTACAGGCAAGCGAAATGATGAAGAGGGTGCGAAAGAGAAGCTTTTCACTTATGCCAGCCATGTCGAGGTGACGTCGTTCAAGGTACGCATTATCTTCAGCCGTTGCTCCAGTCCCTTCTTAGCAATCGTTTTTTTTTCATCCAGGGGCTCCAAACCACTGTTGTCGACGCAGAGTAAAGCCTGCGAAGAGATATCTTCGGAAGGTCTTGTGTAGTCATTTTTTATCTCATGTCGCCATGCATCATTACGCTCAACACTATGCTACCCTGTCGAGCAATCAAAATCCTCGCGCATCTTGATGTTCTCCCTGAGCTTGAATTACCCCGCCGAAGGATTTGGACTTGAGCCGAATATCTTCCTCCAACATGCTGAGTGATGTATTTTATCTGTCACTGGTTTCTTACATGTTGTCTCCGTTGTGACTCTCCAACCAAGCAAGTCATCGCGTAGACAGCATAGAAGAGTGTACCAAGTCAGACTGGATTAACTTCTTGCTTCAATTTTCTACGACTGCAGCTATTTCGGCAACTTCACTCCTCCAATCATCCATGCCTAAGCCTCGGGTAGATCACACCTGGCAGCCTAGCTGATTATTGCAGTTGCCTAAGTGTACACGTGTTCCCCACAGATGCAAGACGTAGCCCTCCATGCTGACACCGCTTTAGATCGACCAATATCTTATCATTGTTCGAACAGCGATGCTGCGCTTTAATGATGCTCAAGGACTGTTTATACGCACTGTCTTCCTGTACTTAGCTAAACAAGACCAAGTCTGGCATCGGGGTTCTTTTCCCACGGGGGTTTCCCATTAGAATTCCTTATTTTCGGACTCATCTTACACGATCATGATGGACTTGCCAAGCATGCTAAACATAACATTATACCACTCACTTATCCCCATTTTCACTCTTATTTTCACTTGATTCGACTTTTTCTCGCTTTGATGCTGTAAAAACTCTTGATTCGCCTTGGCCAAAGTCTATGTCCTTACTTGAATTTTCGTAAGAGCAAAATAGTTGAGTTAAGTCGGAAAATGACCGAAAAGGAAGACTGTCATGGACCAGACAACAGATCCAGGTATGTCAAATACACACCATGAAAATTTCATCGCTGCTGCATGCCTCTCATCAAGACATGATGACTGACAACGGCCAACGTGCACGTAGCACGGTGTCGTAGCTTACATTATGCAGGAACCGATGGTCTTCTACATCTAGTATAGGTCTAGGGTATCCTTGGAAGAATACTCATCCCCCTCGCAGTGCTCGGCGCCCACCACCAATCATGACCCTCCCATCAGTTCAGAGTGACTCACGTCCCCTGTCGTGGAGGTACTCAACTCTCTTCACAATTTCTCCGCTAAGTGTGCTACATCATCTGCCGCCGGAAAATCGGTGTATCCTTTCCCCGTATGATCGCCAGCAAGGTAAAATGTCGAACGGTCGTACTTTACGAGCGGGATATCGTGCATGAGGCGGCTGGGAAGGTCAGGCTATCGAAGTGATATATAGCAATGGGGTGTGGATATGAATACGAAGGAGCCGTCCGGGGCGAGACAGAAGGATGGATACCAGGCATAGGAAGGGAAAGGTACGTCAGTACAACAGCAAACGCGGAACCGGATAACGGGATAAATTCAGAGAACCCAAAGACTCACATTCGAAATATACAACCTCCCAAATGCCACCATACCCCCCTTCTCTTCCACAGTCTCGATTGCGGTCTGTCGTGTGTACCCACCTGCACTGATAAACACGCGATCCTTGCCCTCCTCACACCATATTTGACGCAGGGGATCGTTGCTACTTTCTGGTGGCGCATCCACATCGACGTTCCCTCCCACGCGTGGCTCGGTAACATGGAGATAGGCGAGGTTGTACTTCCTGAGCTGGCGTACGAGGTAGGAGAATTGTGGTATTGGGTCAGAGGACCCCATATCTGCGCGAGGGTCGGTCAAGCATAAATAGAGAAACAGAGAAAGAACGTACCTTGAAATGGACTCCATGGGCTCAACCTGATGCCGACCTTCTCAGCGCCGACCTCTTTCACGACCGCATCCACGACCTCGATTGCAAACCTCGCTCGCTTCTCGATACTCCCACCCCAATTGTCCTCCCGGGTATTACTTACCTCTTGTAAGAACTGGTCGACGAGGTACCCGTTTGCACCATGGATTTCGACACCATCAAAGCCCGCTTCCATGGCGTTCCTAGCGGCCGCGGCATACGTGGTAATGTATGTCTTTATCTCTGACTCGGTGAGGGCATGTGGGATAGAAGTAGGGCGGATGGAGAGGGGGATAGGGGACGCAGAGACAAGCGGGGAGTTATTCTCTTTGGCGAGTACGTCCGGGAATGCTGCCCTTCCCAGTGCCCAAAGCTGACAATAGATAAAGCTCTTCTTTTCATGTACGGCATCGGTGACCTCTTTCCATCCCGCAATCTGTTCTTGCGTACTGATGGCCGGGACGAAGTCTTTCCCTCCAGCAGCCTGGGAGATGTAAGTGCCCTCTGATATCAGAAGGGTCCCTGGGACGGAGGCACGTTGGGCGTAGTAGGTGGCTGCATAGGGCCCGGGGACGTGTGTTAGGTGGGCGCGAAGACGGGTGAGCGGGGCGAGGACAATGCGGTGGTTCAGGTTCATTCCCCCTACTTTGATGGGCGTAAAGAGCGCATGGATCATGATGAGCCAGGCGAACGAGGTGCGTAGGGGCAGAATTTAATGGGTACTTTTGGAAAGCTGGCCATGGCCGTGACTATTTTTTATTTTGAAGGTTTGTGACATGGGAGTTATCCTGTTAGTCAGATGGGCATATCCCTTCGCGTGTGCATGTGAACTACGTGTTTTTTTTTTTGGTGGAACGTTGTGGCTCGAAACCACTGGCTTCTGGCAACTGACCAAGTCAGCCCCGGTCGGCCCGTTAAGGATACGGGAATTTCACCCATAATCACGGGAATTGCAACCCGTCAAGAAAGAAATGCGTTTATGCAGACCCTGATGGAGGTACTGTGGGACTCGCGATGTGGTCGAGTAATAATGTAACTTGTCAGATGGGATTTGTACTTACTACAAAATTTGTCGGCGGATGATGCAAGGGCGTGCTTACGAAGCACGTAGCAGTGTCGATATTGATATTGGTCTGGAACCACAAGGTGACATTTCCTCTCTACCTGCTGCTGCTGGGAAGGCTATCAGTAAAATTGAAGCTGCTCTAGGGATCCATTCAGCCTTTAAGTACCTTGATCCCCGCACTGGCAGGAACTACTCAGTGTGATCACACCGAGTCTGCATTGGCTAGGCATGAAAGCCAAGAGTAAACGACGAGTTACTAGTATAAAAATAACAGACTAATACCTTCGACAGCTCCGGTCATTGAAACCTCCAGCTGAAGACGCCGTTACCATGGATGGCGGCCCAACGCTGGATCTGCAATGGATTGGCAGCTGCCACTTTAATTCACTAGTCTTCGAAAGCGCAAATGGGACGCTATACCATCCGGCTGAGGCTTCAGACCCCTATGTCCCAAGGAAATTATGTATTGTAACAAGAACAAGTGACTACTATTCACTGTAATTCGTCGTGGCACCCAGTTGTGATACAGTATAAACCTAGTACTTATACTTTCCCACAATACGGGTCTTAAAGCTTCAGGGGTAGAACCACCATCCGAGGCTCCTGTCCGATGGTCAACCGCTTGCATGCCCTGTTGTTCTTAACTCCTCACAGCTTCGTTTCAAGTACTGTATTGCCATGAACGAAGCTCAACCTTCTCCTCTGCCGGGTAGGTTATCAGCGAGGGAACCGGGACTTATATCACCCACCGTAGGACCCAGAACCCAACTGGGTTCACCAGATGCATTCGGAAAGGGCAGCTTTAATAGATTCCTGCACACCCTGATTTATCAATGTATGCCGGTCATTTAAGATCTTCTTTCTTCATGCTAACTGTCATTCTTTCACAGTGTCGCCGATATGGGCTTTAATATGGTCAGCTTCCGTCGTTCGTCGTAAATGTAGCTCCTAACGATTTTTCCCCCTTTGACTTTCTAGCACTGTGAGTAGTATCATTTGTCGTCACCATTGACACATGCCTAATGTTTGCCGCAGATCTTCATTCGCAAGTATCTGATGATTCCCAACGGTTTGTGATCGCCTACGTACACATACTAATCAGCTCACTAGTGTGCTGCAGGCGCCTACCCTAGATTTGCACCAGCCATCGTTATCGAATACGTCATATTTTCTTTCGCAAGCGGCATGTTAGTATATAGCATGAACGGTATATTCAGTGTAAGTCAGTCATGGAAATGACGTTTGTCGCGGCTCACCGGTTCCAACCCCTATCTTACAGAAACGAGCACGAATGGCTGCGCATTGGGCTACCGCCGGCGCGTATGGTTGTCTCATACTTATTTGGTTGATCAGCTTCGCTAGTTTTTTTGCGAACGAGGTGAATAACTGCTCCCGTTTTCTTGTCGCTCTTCAATTGACGTTGCGCAGGAAAAGCTGACGAACGAGTGTGTAGCTCTTGCGCGAAACGGAGAGAAGGACAAGGTCAGTATTCTGCCTACACCGTGCCTGTCAAGTGTGCCTTATTTGTAGTAGACATTCGGAGAATGGGCCACTCCCCCGCCTCTGCAGATGAACGAAGCTGACGCTAATGATTGTGAGTTCTCATTATCCGAGTCATTCGTTATCAATCTTACCTTTCGACAGATTGCGATGACCAGTTTCGAAACGCGGTGATTGGAATTCTTGTAGTCTTCTTCATAACCAGTGCGTACTGCTTGTTTCGAGACGGCCAAGTGCGGTTACTCATACGGAATAATGTGAAGCTGTGGTCTATGCGTATTTCATGCATGCCGCCGTTGCCTGCCAACGTTGGGAAGCACTCAACCAACCTCCATCTTCCGACAGCGAACCCGCCGAGGAGAGGAACATATCGATGGTTTGATAGGAATAGTTTTTCGTACCTTACACTCTGTACGTGCCCCCAGATTAGTATACAGGAAGGGCTTGGGGCGTTTTTAATCTGAGTTTTAAAACTGCATTGCCCTTGCGCAGTATACTGTGACCTCATAAGTTCAAGACTAACTACAGCAACTATTACTACTACTTACTTACTCTTACTACTGTACGAACACCATGAACGCACGAAGAGCTCCTCCCTCAGGTCCGTCTGCAGCTCAATGGCTGAAGTGCACGCTGGCTTACATCCTGGAATGCCAGGAGCGCCACCTCCATACAGGTTCATGAATCGTGTCTACGGTAGAAGCCTGCGCCCCGTTATTTTCGCCTGTATGTCAGATGTGAGGTCTTATTTTTCTTATGCTGATCTTTATTCCCATAAAGTCTCAATGATTGGGGCGATATGGTCATTAGCATGGTGAGTTTCCTCCGTCTGTCGTCATCTTAGCGCCTGTTTTTAATTCTCGTCCCTTGACTCTAGGACTGTATGTAGTTTAGGTCCTCCACTTTGATCCATCCCTGAACGTTCGTCTCGGTAGATCACATCTTTCAAGGCATTACAGGTCGACGATAATGGTTTGTGACTGCCAAGTACACACACAGCATACGCACTCATTCCTGTGCTGCAGGCGCCTATCCTCAACTTGCTCCACTCGCAATAGCCCAAGGTGTCATGTATTCTGTCGCACTCGCCATAGAATTATTTGGCATATACGGTGCAGCGACTGTGAGTCGCTCGACTAATGACTTTGTCGTTAGCTCTAACAGCGACTTTGCAGCAACGAGCTCGTGTAGTCAGGCTGTATGCATTTTTATCCGCTATCGCAGGTCTCCTAGTCGTCGGTGTCGGACTCATGCGTGCTATTACTCATTTCACTTACAAGGTGAATTAATTCGCCCGTATTTTTGTCACTCCTCAATTGACATTGAACAGACAGACCTCATAAACCAATGTACTACTCTTGCGCAGGGCGGACAGGTGGATGACGTCAGTATTCTTCTTCAGTCCTGTCTATGACGCATGGCTTAATCATTGGTTAGGCATTCGGAATATGGGCCACTGACCCACAAACCATGGATGAGATTGATGCTCAAAATTGTTAGTTCTTATGGCTATTATATCGCAAATCTTACACTCCTGCAGATTGTAATGATGAGTGGAACCACGATTCGTGGAACGAGATCATTGCCACCATCTTCGAAATCAGTGCGTGTACCCTGTCTTCGGTCCGTACAGTATAGCTGATGAATTCAAAGTTTTGGCTCTTATGTTCACATCTGTTGCCTTTGGTTATTATCGTCAACTAATCGACCCCTCCAGCCCTGCCAACGCATTTAGGGCTCCCTCGAACCAAGTACGGATGGACATTTTCCCCTCGAGCTACAATCCACCATATGATCCCGGTTACCAGCCATCGTATGCACCGGCGTATGCCCCACCGGCAGGGTCACCGCCTTCTGACAGCAAACCTCCTGAATATTCTTATGCAGGCGGAGACTATTTGGGTCATGGGATTGACAAGCACGACAAGAAAGAGAATGACCCTTTTGCGGACTACGAAGGTCCTAGCATACCCCGACCGACGCACTTCGCAGAGGAGAGGGACGTGACGTTGTCGAGATATTGATCTATCTTATAGGACTGTGTTTTGATACCTTAAAATAATGCCTCTATGACCAACTCTCGATGTATTCCCCAGTGTATTAACATGTTGACGGTTCTTCATTTTGACCATATGGTGGGAATTGCATACTGACCTGCTTGGTCTGGTTTTGGTGCGGCGGTCCTACATGAATGCAATAGACAAGACGAAAAATGCATGACGATAGCCATAAAGCAACCTCTCCACAAGGCCTATTTACTTGCGGCCTCCTGCCTTCTGTTGGCTTTTAATAACCTTCTTGACTATCTTGGCCTCCTCAACAAGGAATGCTCTTAGAATACTGTTGAGAATTGGTTTAGACATCTCCGGTAGATCCTGAGGTAAGACATAAACGTACCGTGACTTGACGCAGTCACCGCACCGCGAACCACCATAAGCGCGGCAAACAGTCTTCTGACGTTTCGAAATTGTTGCATACTGGCGGGGACGGAGAGCAGGGATCTATTAAACAGACGCACGAAAAATCCAAATCAGATCAAAAGCCCTTTCTCAAAAAACGGACATGAACATACACCAGGAAGGCCGATACCGCAGTCACCGCATTTAGGCTGAGTGGGAAGCTTCTTGAGATGGTGGTAGACGAGCTTTCCACCGGGCGTCTTTACGATGCGCCGGCGGTTCGAGGTGGTGTTGTAGGGTTGGCGTTTGCGGAGGGTGACACGTTGAGCCATTTGGGTGACTGCGAAATCTGTGGTCAGCGAATATATCCTTTTGTTTTCCCTCGTGCAATTCCTCGATATACGACAACTCATCCCAGCACTAAAGATCCCTTCCATATCCATCTCGTGTTCTTTGGGACCTTTTCCATGCGACAGAACAGCGTGAACAACTCACATAATTTGAAGCCTGTGTGGTTCGTGAATATGCTTGAGAGTTATGGAGGATGATTCTGACGTACCTTGGGGGTGTCTTGAGGTTGGTTGCGGCCGCGCCGATGCTTGGTCACCAATCACAGTGCCCTCAAGGACTGTGGCTGATTGGTGCTATACAGTACCTCGGCTATTTCCGGTATACCGGGCCGGCGGGTGTGGTGCGGCTATGTTACTTGGTAGTGGTTAGTAGTAAGTACTAAGCGTGGCTAACCAACCTTCAAAATGCCTGCAAAGCACGCAAGAACAAAGACCTCTAAAAATGTTAACAATCCCTCCGTTGTCCCTCAAAATGCGTTCTTCCCATATGCCCGGTACATCTCTGTCGTGGGCGTGCACACCAGCCTCGTAGCGTTTACCGCTCTCTTCCTACCCCAGACATCTCGTTTTCTCTCCCAGCCTGAACCAAGAAGCACCGACGCCGAGCGTCCCCAATCCGAGTTCCTTGACGCACTAACCGATAGTCCCATTATAACCCTTGGTTGGATCGTTGCTGGCCTACTGGTTCTCCAACCATGGTGGGCCGGGTGGATTCGGCAGTGGTGTTTTGACTATACTTCACGCGGCACCACCGATCAGATCAAGTTGGACAAACAGCAATTCCAACAGAATAGATTCTCAGTATGCTCCCATCTCTTGACATCAACGTACCTTGGTGCTTAAATCCTCATTTTCTCTCAACAGAAACTAGGGAGGGCTGCTGTCTTCACTTCGTGTGTAGCAGTAGTGTTCCACGTGGTCATAGTCTTGTTTGGCGCTCCTTTTGCAAGGTGATGGCATGGTCGTATCTCACGAGACTTTTGCTGAACGTATGGGGTCCGAATGTAAAGCCATTTCTTTCATACCCTCTTGCTGGCGATTGTCCTAGCACTCTTATCTACATTCGCACCCGCCTACGCTCTGGGCGTCCCGACCTTCTCCTCCGATAATTCATCCCTCGTCAATAGATTCACATGGACGCGTTTATTCGCTGAGTTTTCGTACGTCAACACGTTCTAGCATTTCACAACCTTTTTGCCTGAATCAACCTAGCCCGCGAAATCCGATGGAAAGAGCTTTGGTTTACCCGGCTGTTGCGACGCTGCTTGGTTCTTGGCTGGGTGCTCTCCCAATCGCACTAGACTGGGATCGATCGTGGCAGGTCTGGTTCTAGCTTGTAATTTAGCGTTCGATAAACTCATGATGCAATGTACCACAGGCCTGGCCACTAATACCTCTCGTCGGAGGAATCACTGGCTATATAATTGGCTCTCTCTTAGCGCTTGTCGTCAGCGCACTAAAGTGGTTAGCTGAAGAAGGCATTAGAATACACCAATCAGAGTCCGACAAGCAGAAGACCAACTGAGGCGCCTAATCCATCCATTCAAGATGTCATTCTAGCATATCTATTAATCACTCTTCTAGGGACCAGCCCTTCTATGGCGCTGATGAGAACACTCGCTTCGTTCACTTTCTGTTGACAGCACGAAGATCTCCAATAGACTGGGTGACGTAGTCGGGCACTATGCCTGAAGCGTTTGGACCGGTGATATCTTGCTCCGATGTTATACCTGCAGACCACAATCAATATTTATGCCGATTAATGATTATCGACTCGATATACGCACCCGTCAGGACAAGGAGTGTTGTAAGACCTCCAGCTTGTCCGAATAGAATATCGGTGTTCAGGCGATCCCCGACCATTATCGTACGTTTCGGATCAAAATGAACCCTGTTGCAAACGCAGATGAACAAATGATCAAGCTAGGTGGTTGGGTTGGTCGGGTGCTCACTTGGCTTGAATACAATCCAACATCGTCTTTGCGGGCTTGCCGATACTTATTGGATCTTTCTCCAGCGCGAAACGCAATGGAGCACTGATAGCTCCAGCTCCGGGCAGGAGACCATCCGCGCTCGGGAATGTACTGTCCTCGTTGGTGACCAAGAATTGGCAGCCGGGGTTTCGTGTGAGGTATTGGTATGCCTTTGATATCTTGGTATAATTTACACTAAGATCCAAACCACAAAGAACGGCTTGGACGTCCGGATCGAGTGAGAAATTTTCGAGTGTGAATGGCTCGAGGGTGCAGTCTGCTGGATCCTGGACCTCTTGTGAGTAGTGAGCCGGAGGATGAGATGGGTGCGCGTACTGTACCACCGATGAAAGAGACTCCCTCTTCACGCAGCTCTTCCTCGATCCCTGCCATTCCGATCACATATACCTTTTTGTCCTTTGGAAGCTTCATAACAGAGGAGATATAAACAGCAGAGGCATATGCGGATCCGTATATCTCGTCCTACATAGCCAAAACAAAGCTGTCAGGAGGCTGGGCTCTACTCTATGATAGAATGTAATGACTTACGACATGGGCCTCCACACCAAGCTTATCAAATTTGCCCTTGTAACTCTTGCGAGATTTGCTGGCATTGTTGGTGACAAAAAGGATGCGCTTTCCTTGATTACACGGCGGTGAAGAACTGTTGTTTCACTCATTCAATATGTATGACCTGCCTCGCTTCCGAAGGATGTCCAGGACTTGGACTGCGCCATCTATTAGTCGATCGCCGTGCCACAGCACACCATCGCAGTCGAACATCCAAGTGTCATACTTGTTGACTAGACTCTCGTACTCGGTAGGTGTCGAGATATGTACAGCAGCCATGACAGCGCTAGCGGAGAGGGACCAGGCGGTTGACGGGCTTCCGCCAGTAGACATGAGAAACGACTATGAATTGATTGCCTTTTTTAGACGGACCACTCCCCATCCTTGTTTTGCTAATGCCAATATGTTTGTAAACCTTGCGTCGGGTCCGAGTCGTGGCTAGTACTGCGAGAGATAAAACAACTCCGAGGTGAAATGCATTGCTAACCTTCTCATCATCAGGAAATTTGAAGGAGAGGAGGTACTTATGCCGCCATGCCTCCCTCGATCTACCAGAAGCCTTATTACCTTCACAGGTTCGAAATCTCGCTCCTCCTCGTTCGTACCTGGTCTTTATCTTCGCGTTTTCATACGACGCTTTTTATAGTTTTGACGATGTGAAGCGCTTGGCGCAATCCAGCAATTACATATAGCATATTGCTGAACGCGCTGCTGGGAAAAGTCTGCAGCCCTATCTTCTTTCGAATCCATCTCGAAGAAGCCTTCCCAAGTTCGTGTTTTGCAACGATGGATGCGCACAGTGACGACACAGAGAAGCGGATCGGCGGATCCGTTCATAAGGAGGACGAAGCTTACTTCGACCCGGTATTGGTCGACCCAATTGAGGAGCTGTCCTTGCATCGAGGACTGAAAGCAAGACAAATTTCTATGATAACGGTATTGCAAACCCCCCTGCTGGCTCGTGTTTCTGATAAGTGGTGCTGAAGCCTCTTCCATTCTTCTTTAGCTAGGAGGTTCGCTAGGTACAGGTCTTATTATTGGTTCCGGCACCGCACTTGTCAGAGGAGGTCCGTTGGGACTGTTCTTCGGATACTCCTTCATGGGGATGGTCTGTTACTTCGTGATGATATCCCTGGGAGAGATGGGTGCATACCTGCCTCACAAGAAGGGCTTTGCTGGCTATGCGACTCGTTATGTTGATCCTGCTTTCGGCTTTGCTCTCGGATGGAATTATGTGTTCAAGTACTTCATTCAAACCACGAACAACGTAAATGCAGCTGGTGCCGTCGTGCAGTATTGGACCTTGAGCGTACCGATAGAAGCATGGATGGGTGCGTAGATCCCATCACTGTTTCCTTAGTCGACGACCTGAATTTCGTTCAGTTATCTACATCGCGTTGAGTGCGGCATCTCTCCGGCAGGTGTTTATAGCGCAGCTAACATGCTCATGCCTTGCAGTTTTTGTCATCAATCTTCTGGGAATTCGCGTCTTCGGCGAATTCGAATTCTGGTTTTGCAGCATCAAAGTCGTGTCTTTGGTCGGCTTGATTATAATGGGACTTATCATTGACCTCGGTGGTAATCCCCACCACGATCGTATCGGCTTCAGGTACTGGAATCCACCCTACGGACCCCTCGCCAACTATCTCCTTGTTCAAGTGCACGACGTTCGAATTGCTAAATTTCTGGGGTTCTGGAGCACCCTCACCACCGCTTTGTTCTCCTATATCGGCACGGAGCTGATCGGCGTCACGGTTGGAGAAACTGAAAATCCGAGGAAAAATGTACCAAAGGCTATTCGCAGGATGTTCTTTCGCATCTTGGTTTTCTATGTGGGCGGCACTTTTGTCATCAGCCTGTTGGTGCCCAGCACTAGCAGCGTACGTCTCACTATCTACCGGAAGGGGAATATTCACGACTTCGCTCTGTAGGCACTTTACGTGGCTAGTAAATCTCCTGCTGGTGCTGCTGCATCGCCATTCGTCGTGGGTGGGTACATGCTTCATTTCAAGTCACGGGCATCTTGTTGCACGATACTGACGTTGATTAGCGACAACCATTGCTGGCATTAAAGTCCTTAACCACATCATCAACGCCGTGGTATTGATCTTTGTACTGAGTGCGTCAAACTCCGACCTCTATATCGGCTCCAGGACGCTCTACGGGCTCGCTGTGGAACGCAAGGCACCTCGTATATTTGCCAAGGTCAACCGTCACGGAGTTCCTTGGCCCTCACTCATTTTGTGCACTCTGGTCTGTTTCCTGACGTTCCTCAACGTAAGCTCTTCGAGCTCTGTTGGTACATACTAAATGTTGCATATTCATCGGTTTCAAATGTTGATCTTGTGATTTTGCCAGCATTCGGCTGGTTCGCCAATCTTATTGCGAGCTTCGGTGCCATAACATGGATGTGCATATCTTACACACATATGTACGTTACTCGTATTCGTTGTTAAAGACTGAAACTGACTACTTTTTAGTGCTTTCATGCGCGCATTGAAGGCTCAAGGGATAGACCGAAACACTCTCCCCTATAAGGCGCCCTTCCAACCGTATGCGTCATGGTTTGCCTTGATTTTCACAGGAATTGTGCTCTTCTTTAACGGTGCATATTGCTTCTCTACGCTTCGCCAGAAAGTGCTAAATACAGTAAACAGGCTTCAGCGCTTTCATGCCGTTCGTATCGTCTTCCTTCATCACGTCAGTGGCCGTCGCCTCCATTATGATCATTGAATCCGGGTGCTCATCATAATGCAGGTCTTACATTGCCATCCCGATTTTTATCGCGATGTGGGTCGGATACAAATTCTACTACCGGACAACGACGATTCCGGCCAGCGAGGCCGATCTTTTCACTGGAAAACGTGAAATTGATGAAGAAGAAGAGCGCTTCCTAGAACGGGAAAAGCTGAGAGGCCCTCGTTCCAGACTACAGCGAATCTGGGACGCTCTGTAATAGGTATACGATTGAATTAGTAATAAGTTCATGTTTCTAGCTCTGGAAATGGCACCATCCCTTTAACACTTGAACAAAGCATCATCATGGGTTCCCAAGGTGGCCCAATTTAATACATGTTCCCAATATTCCCCTTCAGCCACGTATGATGATGCGCTGGAGAGCGAATTTGCACGATAAGATAAAAACCCCCCTTTTGATTGTTAAGGTTCGGTCGGCGGTGTTTCAGGTTGTTCAGGGTCTCTTCATAATATATATATATATATAAAATAGAAAAAAAAAAAACTATGTCGCGAAGGGCGGTTCGCGCGCGGGAAAAGCACGGGGTCCAAACCCGGCGAAGCTTCCGCGTCTCCCGGCTCCAAAATTGTCTTGAAACATTCGAGTCTAGAGGCAGATAATGAAATCCTTTGTTCTATTATATGGCTTTATATGGGCCCCCTCCTGTTCATGTCCAATCTCGCATCGTGGGAGACTTTGCACCCGCATCAATCCTATCAGCACCGAGGGGGCGTCTCCTTGGCCGGTCTTAGGTTTGGTGGCGCCGGGCGCCACTGACGGTGTAAATGAACGTTCTGATTACCCTAGATATGCCTTCTCTAGCATTGTCGAATATATATATAGTTATTACTTATATGGAAGAGGAAAATATATATATGCATACATTAGCACATAGGAGGTACCAGGTGATTGATCATCTTCCTAGTAATTCGTTCAGTAGTTTTGAGCTAATAAGAAAGGCTTCCTGTGTCTTCTGCACTTTCAGTATGTTGGCTTTCGGAGGAATTCACGTGAGCTTTGGATTTTTTACGCGGGGGCCATTTCGACGTGCGGCGTGTCTTGCTCGAAGGTTCAGTTGCGGTCAACTCCACCGTCTTGCGTCGGTATAGAGTGGGGTGCAAATCGAAAGTTTCCAGATCGATACGGTGCCTGACTTCTTTTCGGACAATATCTTCAATTTGATCCATTAAAACCTTGTTCTGGCTCATGCGGACGTAGACCACAGACGACATAAGGCTGCGATTTTCGGCGGTAAAGGCCGCTGTAAACGAGCCCTCATTGCAACTCAGGAAATTGGATGGGTATTCAGCTTCACAAGCTTGTCGGTATGTATGTGACAACTCGTAATCGTCCACGAGGACGTCCGGGAACCAGGTCATAAGTCGGTGCTGAGGGATCTGATCGAGTTGCTTCTGATCGAGTGCAACGGCGTCCAACCCATTCAATTGTTTTAATTCGTCCCACTGCGGGGGAGATAGAAGTTAGCAATGTCCGAAAAAGCGGGTGCGAATTATGCTAACATTCCGGATATCGACAGCTAGCAATGAGGTGTTCAGTGCGTGTTTGCGGATGTAATCTATGCAGGATTGTATGGTTTCAATGCCAGGGTGGCCGGGAGCAATAGCATAGTCTCCGTCCTTCTTCTCGAACCATGTCATTATCTGACGGAAAACAGTGAAACCATAACTTGAACATGTGACGAGTCACTTACTGGACCGACATTCATACTCAGCATCGTTGCACCCGCTTCAATGCAAGCGGACGCATGCACCAGGGATGTCACCATTGAAAGATGTATACGAATCGAGTATTTAGTGGTAAGTTCGTGCGTGGCACGGATGCCTGCCTCTGTCGCCGGCAGCTACCGGAAATAATAATCAAAAAAGGCTGCACAGAGGACTGAAGGAGGACATTACCGTGATTAAAACTCTCCCGCGTCGAATATTTGCTTTGTCAAAAAGAGCAGTAAGGGCTCGGGCTTCTGACACCATAGCAGGTGCATCTTCGTAAAACCGCGTATCGATAAATGTCACCACAGGACCAGGGCAGGCATCTAGCAGGGTTAAAGTGATACTAACAAGCTACACGGCGTCAGCGTAACTTTGCACGCGGCAAACGTATAACTTACAAATCGGCGTAGAGCAAGTGGAACATAGTTCGACTCTTCTTTAAGGCAGTATTCTCTATTAGTAAAACATGAGTACCGAGACGTACTGGAGATGTAGATGGCCGAAGACTGACGGATACTCTTCTACCACTTGCAGAGCAGCAACCCAGGCGTGATAACGTATGACGTCCATTTCCACACGCTCTCTGACGTTCTCTGGGGTCAGGAAGCATCCTTGTACGTCATGAATGTTCAACGCTGATCATGACATCAGTCAATTGTATCTGGGAACACAGCCTTTGGTGGAACGCACCGGGAAGGTCAATTGTGTGGCCATAGATCTCGACCTCCTTGTAAGGGAAGGAGGGAATGACCCCCATCTCCTCTGCCTCATTGGAAGAGGGTTCAGGTAGGGATTCGATGTGACTGCTGAGCCAAAGGTCCAATTTGACCTTATCCTTCTTCGTGATGGGGTACGTTCCCATGTAATAGCTTCGTTGAGGCTTTTGCGCTTGGCGGGCATAATCATTGGAAGTGGCGTTGGGCGTAGGCATCGTGCGAAACAGGCAACGTTCCCTGCATGGCCGGCGAGCTTTTTGAGGTAGTGGAATGTCCACAACGTTGACAAAAGACCATCGGCATTGTGGCTCATTGTGGCAGATCCCGTGCTTTGACTATCAGATCAGTGGCAGGTGCCTTGGCCTGTATTGTTGGCTCTTTTGCTGCATGTCAGAAGCGCAGTAAAGATAGACATAGGAGGCAACGTTTTGGCAACATTTGAACTGGCCACGTTCATGTGCATGTCGATCGGATTTTCGGATCAAACTTCAAACTTCAGAGAAGATAGTAGCCAAGGGCGTAGCGCGATCACATCAAATGGCCATGGCCATGGCCACGGTCCATGATATGTCCCTCTTCATATGTAGACATGTGGTATAGGCATGGCAGAAATCCCTGAAATGGGTGCGACAAGATGCATGATCCATCGACCAGTTGTCAAGATGACGATCAACACACGGAGCTCATGTGTCAACTTGTTTCACGAATGAATGCTCTGCAGAGCCGCCAGAGGCAGGGATGGCGACGGAAAAGCGTTCTAACCGCAGCGCTAGAATCGGCGTTAGCCCACTCCGCTGGAACAGATTCTTCTTAGACTGTTCATAAATAAACGATCCAGCGAATCCGATCCGCACGTTGAATGGAAGCCTCGGCGAAAACTTGAGACGAACTGTTTGAACTGTCGTCCAAAGATGAAGAGTCAAAAAAGGTGCAGAACTATTGAGAGCGAGGCCATTTTCCATCAGAATGTACACTGCCTCGATTGTTCTAGTGGCAGCTTGGGCGCTTGGGGAAAGTGGCTATTTAAATTTTACAATCATTGCGCCCGCCCATGTCGGCGACGGGGAACTTGAAGATTGAGGTTCTGAGAAGAGGTATAGTGCAGAGATCAAGCAAGTTAAATATTGCAAGCACCTACTTAGCAGAGGCGCATTGAAGTTGATGAGCTTTTCCAAATAACATAACTGTTAAGATGTGTACGTAATTATGATGACGGGATCTTGTAGATCTTCAATCGAACAGTCGAAGGCCATAATGTTACTAAAACCGCATCATTGATCGAAGTGCGTCAATTTGAAAGTACAACATGTACCCGTAACATATCTCTATTTACATTAACAAACGGGGTATTATACATTCATGCACATAATAATATCCACTAGAATGCGTGATCACTTTGTACAGTGGTGAAGCTAAGTATTAGAAGCCATGAGGCTGTGGTGTAGACTCTATGATGGCAAGTGAAAAATAGCGATGCAGGGAAAAGCTAGTCGAAATGCAGTAGGACAATGACAGCAGTAGAACGGGGGGTATCATCTACACCGATCAAGCAAGGAGAAAAGAACATTCTTCGTATCTCGGCTCTACCGATGCACTTGTGCACGTTCGGCCGAGTAGGCATGCCAGTTATCCACTTCAGTATCCGGTACAGTCTGGGCAAATGGAGGGAGCGTGGTGTGATAATGACCAGATGGTGCATTATGGTTATGATGGTTTGTTGACTGGAAAAAAAAAATCAACGAGCGGACCGAAACAAGTCGAATGAATTTTACGCTGTAATGATCGTCTTCAACTTTGACGGATCCATAGTGATTCGAGTGGTAATTACTGGGAAGCGAGTGATGTGATAAAGAACTTGGACGACTAGTAACCGGGGAATGCGATGAGTGTTGCATTTGGGCAGGCTGCTGGTGGGTGAAACATAAAACAAATGGTCACTAGGATCCAAAAAGTTCTCGTGGAGTTTCGAGGACATTACGTCGCTCGCAAGGAAAAAACACTCGCCGAAAATGGAGGACTTGAAGTAGAACTTGACCCCGACGGGGTATGGGGAATGTGATGGAATGCAGGAGCATGCAGATTAAAGAGAGAGGACGAATTGCTCGAAACATTGTTATGACCAGATGTGCCGTTGTGGGAGGGAATATTGCCGTACTGGTGATGGGAGAGTGGTTGAGGTATTGTAAGCGGGGGCGGACGGTCACCATGAGGGGCATCTTGCGGCTATTTAGGATGTACTGTCAGACAATAAAAGAGTCTAGATAAAAAGGAATACACACCATGTAGAGGTCGTCCATTTTTCTCTTCTTGAAGTCACGGTCACAACTACGGTTATCGTGAAAGTTGGACAAGGAGTGTCGACGATAGTCGGAAGGTAGATGACTTCCGCGATGGTCAGGTTCCAGCAAGCGTCTCAGCTCTTCATTTTCTTTTTGCAGGCGAGTATTTTCTTGTTCGAGCTCGCGAATCTTAACCAAAGGGGGCGGTAACGCCGCGACCTGGTCCGGGGTGAAGCCCAGTGCTGTTTGAAGTTTTGTCACGGTTTGTTCGAGCTGAAAATAGGAAATGAGAAAACCCGGTCAGGACGCGTGGATGTGCCCGCGAGGATGAGGTGTACGGACCTGTTCGATGTAGGCTTTTCGCTTTGCACGATGGCGAGCTTGAGCTTTAGCATTACGGCTACGCTCTGGTCGATCGGGTTGTGACGAGACAGATTCAGCAGCGGAGTGAGCCATCGAGGACATGTAACGTTATAACGTAAATTTGAGAGAGGAAGGATAAGTCGGGGTTGTAAAAAAGTAGGACGGTTATTATAGTTGGCGTTGCGGGCTCCACCTGACGCCAGCCGTCGCAACTATTCCAAAAAGAATTTCAGTGCCTCGGATTCCGAATTATTCGCTTTGAAGAGTCAGCCGACGTGTCTTCAACGCGACCCTGGTGGCAAGCTTGATTCCTTGCAATCTTGAATCAAATCTCAACGAACCTTCTCTTTTTTGTAGCAATAATCCCTATCCTACACACTCAGGTTATTTTTTGTAAATTCTTACACCCATAAAAATTCACTCACTCAATTCCACCCCGGGCGACGGCCCCCACACTGCAACTTGCAACCGCTGGACACCAAACTGGGAACCATTTATACAGAGTTTCACCGTCGGCACTTTGCGGTAGTTCCATCAGGCTAATGCCGCAGTGCCTTAGGGATGCCATTCCTGCGTTGATCCCCGATCACAAAAATATAATAAATCTAGTTCCGCGTGTTTTTTTTTTACTGTAAAAAAAATACCACTTTGATCCCTTTTAATCTAATCTGAATTTAAACTCAGAACTCCGCGATTCTCCGTCACGTTTCGATGTTGTTCGCTGGGATCAGTGACTCTCCGAATATATTGCCCCATATGCATCACAGTAGGTAACTGCTCGATATGAATGATAGTGGTCTCAGTCATCCTATGTGTAAGCTACAGCACTTTTACCATTGCCCCTTACTCTCTCCTGCAGGACTTGCGCGACCCTCGGATGTCCACGGTCAACTCCAAATCCCATATCGAGACGCCTTCGCCGACCTGTCACCTGAACCATATGATTTTGCCCCGCGACATTCAATGTTCAGGGACTGCGTCCTCCTCTGCTTTTAACTCTGTTTCACTGGCTCCTCATGACAATGAAATTCCGTCATGACTCCAACTAACTGGTTACTCCACAATATCTGGGCAATTGTTCAATTCTAACTCACCCCATTGCTGCCTGCCAGTGCCTATGTCATAGTCATATTGTTATCTTCTTAGCAGCGCTAGCGCTTATCGACGAATGTCGCCAAAACAAAGCGGCTATCAAATCCGCTCGATGGGAATTTTTCTTCTTCTGGCAGCAGTGAAAATGGACCAATCACCTGCTACCTCGGCTATAGCATCGGTGAACAATTAATCGAATTTCTTAGCCACATATCTTGTATCTTGGGAAGCATCTTGAAGCAAAACATGGTGCCTTCGGTGAGATCCGGTCCCGGCCAAGGCCAATATGATTCATGACCTACTAGTCCACTCACTCTAAGATCCGTTGCTTCACAAGGTAACTATGCCTCCTCTGTTCACCAACGAAATGCGACGTGGTGTCTTCGAAATATATATGGCAAGCAGCTCCCTCCGTGACCGACGGGGCCTTTCATCTCAGACTTCCATATCGCGGTCATCGTATCTGGTGCTAACCCGGTTCGTAGTCTCGCGGAACGTTGGGTGAACCCCCACCAATTCAATCGGCAACCCCCGAAGTCCTCCCACGCGCAGGCTGTGCAGGTTCAAATTTCTTTCCGATACAGGCCTAGAGGTGATCTTCATCTATTAACCAACTGGGTATGTTTGCTACATTAATGTCCTGCCGTTGTACGTCACAAAACCTCCCGTTCGACGCCTCACAGTCGCGTTCGAGGGTTCCTCTCATACTAAGCCAGCGGCAGGGAACTCAGGTTCGTCCTAATTATAATCGCCGCAGTGAAGCCTAACAATAAAACACACGGACCCATTTTGTCGCCACCAAGGCAAATACTTTGCCATCACCCCTGCAGCCCGGAGCCTCCAGTATAGGCATGTAAGACCCGAAGGGCAACCAACCCGATTCCAACTTCGATTGTGGAACATTCCATATTGGATATTGGGGTCGCGGCTCGGGGGACTTTTAACCGACCATCCTTCCTGATTAAGGCTTCGTTTAGTTATTTTGTGTTCAAGCTAGCGCGGGTGTTGATGGAGATCATCTTGTATAGGTCATATGCATTGTATGTATGCGCACTATCAAAAAATGTATGCTTTTTAAAACGCAGTGCCAAACAATCTGGTCACAATTCGAGGGCTGGCGGATTCGCGATTAGCGGCAATTAAGCTATCTCTGGATTCCCCCCCTGCCTCATGGAAAGCTCCAGGCATATCTAAGCGAGATAATGGGCTTTAAGACTTGCATGGGAATAGGCATCAGGCTGAACTTCTTAGTGAAGGTAAAGGAAGTCCAGCCACATTCACTTCGGAGAAACGTTCCTCCTACATAGGCTGTCGAAATCCCCGAAGACGACCCAGAGATAAACGGTGTTGTCTAAGATTAAGCCATCAGGTGCGGTACCTACCATAGTATGTAATTCTGCGCTCTTCACATCTCAGTAAGGTTTTTGTATGTCAACGTTAATAATGCGCTCAGTCGTTAGTCACAGCGAGGCAACTGTGATATGGGTGACTATGTCGTCGGCTCATTCGATAGCGGAAAGAGCGCTTCGGAATGGAAACAATACTAGTAGTTCGAAACGCCTTGGCATCTACCCTATTCACGAGGATCAGCACCGCTAGATCTTGCTAAACCGTCCCACTGTATCCAAAGTACTGATTCGACTCAGTTCCGGGGGGGAGAACGGATAATCACAACGAACCAGACTGAAGGCTGACACGTTGGCTGCGATTTGATCGCAGCGCCTACTCATTCACACGCTGGGGCCTTGCAGGTCCTCCTAACCGGGGTGGTAAGCCGGATCCGGATTCAGTGTTATTGTGGAATGTGCTCTGGAAATATGATCGCTTCCATCGGATTCTGCTTGTATGTCTGATGAGTCAATGGTCGATCTCAGGGTAACTACGTTCGAAGTGATATCCTGCTTAGGCTGCATGAAGTACGATTCGGAAGCTCCAATAATCGCAATGATTATAATACCATTTATTCAGATAACATTGCCCGTACAGCATGCCCGAAGGTTTCACTGGCATGTTTTTCCGGAGGGAAGATCAAAGAAGAAGAAAAGTTGGTGAATAAATTACCTTGGGCATCGATGCGAAACATGAACAGAGATCAACGCCACACATGAACGGAATGACGTTTAGATGCGGTCATGACGGACTATCATATTTCATCGTCTTCTGAAAGGACAAGTCTCCCCTTCCCAGCACGCCGGACTGGCACTGCATCGTCTTCGTCCACGGCTTCCGCAGATGTATCTGGTTTTGCAGGGCGCTTAGGAACTGGCCGCGGTCTTGGGCGTGCCTTTTGAGGCTGACGTTCTTGAGTAGGACTTGGTGAACGACTTCTCCTCATGGTTCCGAGGATGTCGTCGTCACTGTTTGAGCTATTATCCCCAGCACTAGACTCTCCTGCCGGCTGACTATTGCCCACCCTACCCTTCTTCATAGTCTCAACGTCTTTCCCCTTTCTCCGTCGTTTCTTGGTTCCTGTCGTTCTCATCGTCGCGATTTTCCCGCTTTGCGCGGCAGCTGAGGCAGCCTTCTCTCTTAATGTCTTTTCCTTTTCGAGGAAGGCCGCCATGTCCCCATATTCGGCATCACTGTCCTCAATGAACTGTGCAGACTTGTACTGCTTTTCCTCCTTCTTTTTCTTCTCCCGTCGCTTGCGCGTGGGCTCGTCATCATCAACAAGTTCATCGTCAGAGTTAGATGGTGATCGACGTCTTCGCCGCCGCCGTCGGGTTGTCTTGATCAAGAGTTGTGAAGCTTTCTTGCCGTCAAGGACGATAGGATTTCTGAGGAATTGATCAATGATATTGAGGCTGCTCTGAAGGTCGGAAGGAAGAACTGAAGCTGGCACGGTCCACTGTAACTCATCACCATCTACGAAATGATCAGCGGGTTATTCCTCTGCATCTAACGAATGAATGAACCTTCGTCAAGAATGGTAAATTTTAACAAACGAAACACAAGTTTCAATGTCGAATTTTTCGTAGCGGCTTCGGCATACTCATCACTGATGTACGGTATTACTAAAAAGGTGTTAGCTTAGAGCCGTGAAAATCGCACAGGGTTACTTACAGTAATCAAGAAATTGGGAGATTGCTGCTACGGAGGGAGTTAATTTCTTCTGCGCATCATCTTCGAGGTCAGATTCATCGCCTTGGCGTTTTTGATCCGTCTCTTCAATGACCTTGTTGCGTTGACGAATGACTAACACCAAGATCTGTACAATTTTATTAGGAGTCCTCGGTGAAAAGATTGATATGATTACGAACATCTTTGACCCATTCTACAAGTTCCGTCTTACCATCCTCGACAAGCGCCGCGATTGCAATCCCGATTTGCTCGCTCCATGAGTAACCTTTCTTAACCTGCACTTCGGAAGGCAATTTGGTATCTTCTACCAGTTCATGCCCACGGCGACCTTTCGTTTCTGGTTCCCAGCTCGAGTACTGTTTCCAGTGGCCGCGGTTCTTGGGGAAAAATGCCTGTTTCAGATTGTGAGGGAATATTGACATATCATAAGCGTCACATGCCCGATAACAAAAATGAAAACCTCACCTCCACCGCGAGGAATGTCTCTTCTTCCAATGCATTGAAGAACTTTCGCAATATGAAATTGACCAATTTAACAAGGTCATTGTATGCCTGGTCTTTCGGTAATGATTTCTGATCATCGAGAATAGTTTTGAAAAGATTAAGTGTCGAAACCTGCAACACAAAAGTTGTATGCTAAATGACCAATATAGTTTCACACGTACGTTGAAATATAGACCTTCAGCCTTGGCCTTGACGACTTGCCGGTGAATCAAGTTCACTACCCTCTTCATAAACTCCGGGGAATCAAAGTCCCTATAGCGTGAGAGATATGTCAATAATGTTCTTGTTATGTCTGCATTCGCAAATTTCTGCACAACAATCAGCTATCAATCAATGTTTGGCTTTCAATCATGTGGCGCACCAGTTCAAAAGCATCAAAGGTAAACATTGTCTCATGGTTGACCTCCTCCTCACTATCTCCATCAGGTTCGTTTTCAACCTCAGGCACACCCTCTTCATCCGTTGGCCCCTGACCTGCGAGAACTTAAAAATGACACTGCAGGTGGAACATGCGTGGCTTACCCGTGGTCTTCTTCCACTTGCTCGACTTCTTTTTCCTGACATACACCGCCCCGTTATTTTCTTTTCCCCATCGCTCCAACATGCGTAGCAAGGCGTAAGCAAGGTGCACGCTAGCATTTAAATAAGTTAGCGACTGCGTCCCCTCCTTGTATGATCGCAAGCTCTCGAGAGCGAGATCAAGAACCTCGCCATTATAGATTAGCTGTTGTTGTAAAACAGCAGCAGCCTCATTGAGGCTAGGATCGGAGATTACCGATGAAGACATGATGTCGATCAGGAGAAGTAGCTGCGTGAGGCATTCTATTCCCGCTTGTAGTTCATTCCACATTTTTGGCTGCAAAATATGGAAAATATGAGCCGATGACTTGACTAGGGGGCGGCCTTGATTTTTCACGATACCTTTTCATCCATGGCCTGTCTCATCCGCTTCAGCACCCATATGATCCACCCACGGTCGGTAACTTCCGCTACAAGTCCGAGGTTCCATTTCCGCTCTTCCCCGGCCTTTTCTTTGGAGCGCGATGTGAGGAAAAATTCGAGGAACCACTTGGTAACATAGAGAAGTCGAAGATGATCTTTTTCTTTGATCTTCGGGCGCTCGGACTTTATGTCTTTTAAAAGAGCCCGGAGGAACGCTGTCAACAAAGTCGTAAGGATGGGGCACGTAACGAAGGACCATACAAACGATTAAACGTTGAGTCCACCAACTCGCGCGCAAAACCTTGAAGTACTACCTTAGCCTCTACCGACAGGTTGTCCTCTCGAGCTAATTCATCAACTTTGTTGCTTTTGCGAGCTTTAGAACGCTTGGAAATATCGAGGATGCTTCCGGACTCATGCGTAATAGCCGCTTGGCGATGAAGAACAAGCGGCCTGGACCCAGACCCACCTCCATGGGGGTTTGGACCTTCAATGTTTGTATCCGAGGATGTCGTCTTCTTGCTCGGCTTAAGCTGAACAGCAATCGTCGTGCCGAAACGGGAGTGACGGGATGATGCGTTGCGTGCCAAGTCTTTTTTTTTCTTGTCCTCTGCAGCAAGCAGGCGATGAAGGTTTTGCGCTGGTTGCTGAAGTACCTTCAGGATATAAGAAAGAAAAATGCGCGAGAGACTCCACCTTTACTTGATCCATAGCCAGCAGATGAGGGTTTACGCCACGAAATAAGAGGTAGAATATCTCGAGTACAAGCGTATTTGATGCATTGAAAAGAGGATCGTTCGAGGTGTTGGCAGCAATCGTCAGGAGCAAGTCCAGAGTGTGTGTTTCTGAGAGTGCTTTCACAAGTCTAGTCTGCAAGCTCGAATACTCCGCCTGGTCCGCACTAAGGTGCATATTTGCAGGGAGGTCCTTGATAAATACCAAGTTCCGAATGAGATGCAGAACGAGATTTACTATCTGTCCATCACGCTCCTTCCGCTCCTTTGCGGGCTTTGAGATTGGGGGGAGGACAATCCCGAAAAGGGCCTGCATGACACCTGGCGTCAAAAGCGCGGCTTTATAGTTGAGATGGCTGAACGTCAGCTGCGTATAATCCGTCCCTTTGTCAAGCTCCTCGTCCAGCTCCTGCAATTCCTCCGCCATATCAATTGGCCAGGTCATGGCTGTCATCAAATCTGCGCATGCAATAGCCCGCTTGTCTTCCACGAGTCCCCTACCGGCGGTTGCCAGCAATATGGGTACGAGGTCGTTGGGGAGGACCCGAGTCTCCCAGAATATACGCGCTACCGTGCGTTCATCATCTGTGTCATCCTTCCGCCAGAGCTTCTTGAGATCTCGAAGACAGCCGCTGACTTCGTCGCCCATGCGGTAGGCGCCGCCTTCGTAGCCACCGAGTGCATCAACGACACGTTTGACGACGGGCTCGAGGATAGCTCTCCTGTCGAGTTCTTCTGCGCCGGAACCATGCGATGAGTGAATGGATATAACGTCGTCATCCATTGTCCGATGATGAGTACGTGAACGCTCTACGCGAATAATTTCGAAACGTTGGAGAGACACGGTATGTCACACCACGTGATGAAAGTCACAGTTCTCATGAGTTTTCTCACCGTGTTCGCAGGACCCATTTAATCATTTTAATGTGCGTATCACCACCGCGATAGAGTAGTAATAATCAAAATTTCAAGAATACGCCGACGTTCATAGAACTTATCGCCCAGTAAAGATTCTCCCATGTCAGCAGGGTCATATAGTTTCGAGCCAAACATGACTCCGAGATGAAAAGCACAATGAAGGGTCATAACCCCGAAAGATGGCAGCGACAGTGAAGTAACGTCACAAGGACGTATGGGAACAATCGATCAAAACATTGTTATCAGTGCGGGGTAAAATTCCAGTGGTGACAGGCGTGGAAAAAAAGTTAACTCTGAGCACCGCCGAGGCTGAATCGTCGGGTTGTGTATAATTCAGGTACATACTCCGGCGTCATTGAGCGGAATGAATACTCTCAATTGTCGATGCTGATGGCATCGAGCAGGCACCCTGGGTCTGAGAAAATACAAGTAATTCCCGCCCCCTGGTATTAGACCTACAATGTTATCCTAACAGTATTTAGCAAGGTGTGCCCCTTGTTTGGAGCCAAATTACTCACAAAGGATACACAACACCTGAAGGGAAGCGACGCTTAACTGCGAAGATGATAAGCTATGGTGTGCTATTTTTCTTCGCCGCCTTGGCCTTCTCTTGTTCTTTCTCCTTCTTTAACCTTTCCTTCTCGGCATCCGCCTTCGCCACTTCGTGCGCTCCGTCATTGAGACCGAGCCGGTTCCGTGCAATCTGCGAACAGACAAGGTGAGTTTCATTAGTAAGGTTCATCAATAGCGTAAGGCGCTATCGGGAAATTGGGGTAAGTCACCTCGATAGCGTAGAACTGTATCCGTGTGACTACAAATTAAGCCTATCAGGAATGATAATGAAACAAAGAACTAGCGTTAGTACCAAAGATGGTGTTCGATTCTCCGTATTCTTGCTTTGCATTTGTGCGAATGAGAGATCCGAAATTATAATCCTTTACTTTCTTTTCATACCTTTCATTGGTCGACAGGTCAATTAAGTCTCCAAACATGGTGTAATCACTCACACTTGACAAAATTCTCTCCACCTCTTCTTCCCAGCTTCGCTCTTGAGCCAGTCCTCATCGAGCTTGACAAGTCCCGCGTGGTCATCCTCGCTGAATTCAGGAAAAGTCGACATGGTGTGCTCGTATATCTCATCGTCCAGCCTGTCCACTAAAGTGAGCCGCTGCACGGTCTGATGAGGGGTGTTAGTCGCACTTTGTCAACTTGAGTGCACGCGGAGGAACTCTCTCGAGCAGATTCCAGTATGTCTGTCATAATGATGTCAGCCGTAGTGAATCCTGGGCAGCTCGACAGCCTTCCCACACCTGAGCATGTTCAACCGCCTTCACTGCGAACCTGCGGAGAGTGAGACACGTTCCGTTCAAACGTGTCACTAACACTCACTGTTTCTCTATCTACGTTCACAAGCAAAATAGATGATGCCTGTCAACACAGCGAACCACATGGAGACGATTGGATTTGCGTACCTCGATGAGATTCTGAGCGTTGTTGGGATCGAAATCTCGGGTTGACATATTGTGCTTAGGAGATTTGAAGAAATTGAAAGCGCTGAAGTTGATCACAGAGAGTTGAGTGAGGGAGAGAGTCAGAAAGTTTCACTGTTGGCAGGCGGTGAACACTTCTGGTGTCGATCAAGTTTCAAGTCTTGAGATCTCAATGAATGCAGTGAGAACGACAACGGTCTCCGATTGGCAGGCCTGGCACATTCGTATTAGGGTTAGGGTTTGCTACCAATCATAGTCTCTCATATCGACAATCTCAAGTAAAAACAAACAATTCAATATTATTATCAGATGCTAATGTCAACTCCTAGAAGTTCCTTTTGATTTCTTTTCAACTCCTACGCCAAAGCGTTTCAACTTCTCGAAATATTTTTGCACGCGACTCGCAACCTGGCGTGGTGTCCGAGTACCACCCATGGCTTGCGAGATTTTTGCCCATCTAATGAGGGCGTTAGTCCTATGCACACAGACGAGAAGGTAACAACCCACCTATTCCGCTCACCATCTGGAATCTCCTCGAGGAGCCGTTCCAGCAGGTGTTGTTCAGATATAGACCACGCCTGCTTGTAAGTTTCAGACCTTGCCTTGTCCACGTCTGCTTTTGGTTCCGGTGCAGATAGCGGTGCTTCTGTTTCCAACTTGCGGTTACTATCCTTGACAATAGCAATAGCTGGGTCACGGGAGCGTTTTCCGAGAGTAGAGGAGGGAGGAATAATGGATGGCGCCGACTCCTTGGCCTCCATGCTGACGTCGAACGACTGATGCTGGAGCTTGAGAGACGGCTTGCGCGTGCGAGAAGACCGACTGAGGCTCTCAGACTGCGTGATAAGGGACTGCTGTCGAGAAATAGTGTAAGCGCGCCTCTTGGACAATGATGCTGCCAGCTCTGATGGCGCTAGTGTGGCTGGGGTAGATGGGTCATCCAAATCCATGGATGTACAGTCGTTGCCTGACGGCGGCCAGAGGCTGCTCTCGCTGACATCAACTTCTCCGCTCTCGTCATCTACATCATGCCTGACAAATACTGCGTCAGCGCCCTCCCCGCCCTCAGTGAGATCCTCGGATCTAATCTTCTTCTCCTTGAGTTGCTGTATTTTTGCGTGTGCACGTTCGCGCCTGCGTGCAGCTGCAAAGGATTCTTGAACGGGTGGTGGTTTCATTTCTTTGTCTTCGTCCGCACCTTCGTTACCGGATAACGCAGGCTGATCTAGACAATTATGGAAGGGAGATGCAGTGATATTAGAATTAGACATAAGGTAGAGTGAGTTATCAGGGTCTAGGTTTTCCAGAAGGGGGTCAATGATGATGCGCCGCGCATCTTTGACGAATTGTTGGAGGGTGGAAAGAGGGGAGTGTTGAATTGTGTGGGGCACGCTCCGCTCCGTGTGTGCAAGACGCGTTCGAACTGCGAAAGTTCGTAGAGGCGTGGGGTCTGCGATGAGACGGAGTTTCAGATTCTGAGAAGAAGAAGAAAAATGATGATGAAATGACAAAAAACCCTTACCACACGAGGAGAAGACCTGCCAGTGGAGCTCGTTCGGCAGGAGAGGTGCTTGTTGTTCCGACAATTTCAAGTCAGGACCGTTCAACTGTAAAATCACAATGGAGGATGTTCCTATTAGGCTGGTAGCCACCCGGTGCACTACATCTACATACCTTGACACCAATATTCTCTGTGAAGACCTTGGGTTGGATAAGTGCATCTGCCCTGAGTTTTTTAAGCCTCTCTATGTCAGCCTCTGCACGACTGAACAGGGATTTCTGAGTCTGTATGTAGGCAGACAGCGCCTCGAGCCTGTCAAAAGAGTGGGTCAGGGCCATGTGAAACAGAATACAGTGGTCGTACGTCTCGGCGCGTCTCGAGTCCATGTATTCGACGTCGTCCAGTTCATGGAATTATCTCTCTCAAGTATGGAGCTGCGCCAAACCAAGTCGATTCCAATTTCCCTCCCTCTATCGCCTTTGATTTGAATTTTGGTAGTGTCAAATTTTAGATTGACTGTCGCTGATATCACTTTTATGGTATTTATGTCTCACGCATACAGGTCTTCAACTTCATCACTTATTGCGCGCCGACTCTCGTCGTCGTCCAAGACGGCGAGCTCGTCTCCTCACTACCACTCACCATGGCGTCACCTGTCGCCTCCTCACAATCAATTACTAACACCGCTTCCTCCACATCCTTATCTCCCAGTCTTGCCAATCTCAACGGCCTTTCTTCCCCAAAGCCTACCCAGCAGCGACGCATGACAACTTCAGCCCTACCACCCCCGACATCCTTGAACCTGGTACTACTTGTTGATTGCCTCTTCCTGCTAAACAGGCACCTGACCGTGTCGTACAGCCTGAACCCGTCTATGGACATCCTGGGCACGCCCCATCATCACCCCGGAGGCCTCCATCGCCCCTTCGTAACGAGTTCTCCCACAGAAGATTCTCAAATGACAGTCAATCTGGAGATGACGTTAACGACGACGACGAGGACGAAGATCCCACATGGCCACGTAGCCTCTCACCTGCTCCATCTTCAGTCACTCAGTTCGCGGCGAACTTCGCACACCGCGTCAATTCCTTCATCAGTCCCTCGATGGCGAATACCAGTCTTCCAACGGAGGCAGAGCTAGAAGCTGAAGCTCAGAGAGAGCGCGATAGAAGTCGACGAGAAGCCGAACTGATACTCACACGAGAAGCAGAAGAAAGAAGGGCCATGGAGGAACGTATCCTCGCTATGATGAATAGTTCGCCCCAATCACTTCCCCCTCCTCGAAATAGATCCCAGACCTTGCCAAATACTCCATCTCCTGCTCACTCTCAAAAGGAAGGTAGCCCGAGCTGGTGGGCAGCTGCCAAAGCACGCTTGACTCCTACAAAAGAGAAAGAACCACTCACTCCAGCTCAACAAGTCATTGAAGAAACTAAGGCTCGCGAGAAGGAAAATAAGAACGCTAAAGGAAAGGACAAGGAATGGCCCGCCTCTTCTGCAGTGAAATACACCGATCCCGCTTATCTCAATTTGAAGATACCCTCAGGTGGCCCTCCCCCCCGCACATCGTCTCCTACCTCCCCGACCCCAGTTAGAACGCCAATCAACCTTTCTCCCGCGCCTGCACCATCTGCGATCAATCTCTCGCCCGCCTCACTTCAAAGAGGAACTTCTCCAGGTGGCACGCCTTCGCGCGAGGCCCCTCCACTTTATGCCTCATTCACACCCTCTGGCACTCTAGACGTACCAGGTACGCTGCTGTTAATTGCAAAGCGCTTTGAGAAGCTTGAAAGATGGAGCGTCAGCCACGTGCGTGCACTCGAAGAGCGCATGGGTGATGTCGAACGCTGGCTGGTCGACAAGGAAAATCAACACGGCAAGGAGAAGGTATCTTCTAATAATGACAAACCCTCTCCTGATTCAGAGTTGGCTGCTATTCGAGGAGATGTCACTGAGCTACAGTCACGCATGACCACGCTTGGCCGAGAGATGGCACGCCTCGCGACATCACCTGCCATTCTATCCTCTAATACTGCCATCCGTGGCTCACCAAAAATGAGCAGTGCACCCTTTACAGAATCTTACATTGTCAGCCCTAGTGAATCAGGTTTCTCTAGCGGAATCGATACCACAATTTCTGAAGTATCATCATCTAATACCGCTTTAGAAAATATTCGCAGTGTACCTACTCCCCGCCGAATACCATCTCTTACAGCCCGCGAATCGACAAGTCCGCCCCTCGCTCGGGTGTCATCAACTCGTACACCATCAGGGACCAGGACGCGTCTGCCATACCCGACTGGCGACTACACCAGTCCGGGCGACCTCATATCCCCGACTCATACTCCAGCCAACTCGCCTCCGCAGACGGCACGTTCCGCATCTATGGTCATTCCTGGATTACCAGTTTTGTCCAACCCACTGGAACTCCCCGCAGCAACCTCTTCGCCTGGCCGCATGTCATCTCCCACCCCAACTGGCCTGCCCGCTCCCAAAATACCTAGCCGCGGGGGCAGCGTGAGTCCTACGCCCATGCAAGGAGGGCGTAAGCGATACACTGTTGCTCTTGGTGGACCCATCGTAGCACCCCCCGAAGTCGAGGCTGAGCACGAGAGAGAACGGTCGGGACTCGGCACCGCGTTTTTCTCCTCCGCCGCAGAGAACAGCGAGGACTACTTCGACGATGACGACGAAAGCACTGCAGACGCAGATGAGACGTTGGGAAGGAAGGCAGCATCTCGTGCTGCTGCTGCTGTTAAGCTCGGTTCAGCGAACGCCACACTTACCCATGACAGTCCCAGTCGTATGCGTGCTCAGTCTACATATGGCGATTCCACAAATCCCCTGCAGAGCAATCAGGCCTTTTCTGCACAATCAAAACATCGCTTCCGGTCGCAGTCCATTGATGTCCGGTCGGACAGCACATTTTGTGGCGAACAAACTGGTAAATTTGTGGATCCACTTGTACTGCGGCGGCAGGGGAAGTCGGAGAGGGGTAAGGAGAAGCCGCTAATAGGTCCAGGAAAGAAGGTCCCTGTAGGACAGCTTGTAGCGTTCTTCGATTCAGAACGTAAGGTTAACTGAGCGACTGAGCATCAGCTCTCTTCTTATGCGACGACGATACATTCACGATCTCATCTCATGACTTTGGAAATTTAAACGCTGACTTGATCTCAAACTTCTTCATTGGTTATATACCACACTGCTCATTTGGTTTTCGTTCATGTAATTTTGATTGATGCTATCGTTGCTTTTCAGCGTATACTAGTCTTTGCAGAAGGATAAATGTGCGTACTTAATTTGTTGGTACAATGCCATTGCTCAAGTCACGGTTGACATGCATGGACATTTAACGGTGCGTTTGGCGTGAGGCCCATACCAACACAGGATCACAGTTGATAGGGGTACGCTCTCCCCCTCCCACGAGAGGAACGAGACGGCTGTGCACGCACCTCAAAGTGACCAAACCTGAGCTGATGAACCTCGGACAGGTAGCAATATGTAGACTCCAGGTCTCCAAAAGCTTCTGGACGCTGATAGCAAGCAATAATCAGGTTTTCAGTAGCCGGAATTACGATCGTCATCAGGCGGGCCTAGAAAGAAGAACTTGATCGACAATCCGACTCGTGACTCTATTAGTAACAGTTCTCTACACTTCAGGTGAGTGCTTCTTCGCTAGAGCAGTACTTGTCCGTTTAGAAATAGCCGTCAGCCGCGTAATACCTGAAGAACACGCTTCCCACGAGTCAAGAGTATGACTCGGCATACTTACTTGCTATGTCGAACTCGCAGCGATACTCAATTCTCATCGGGGACTGGCGCAGAGCGCCGCTGCGATGTAAGTAATGGGTAAATGAAACCGATTCCAACCATCCTCGATTATGATGCCCATCGCAGAAGACATGGCCTGCCCAGGTGGCAATGCACGCACAATTATTCCAACATGCTCTCCGATTTTGATGTCAATTTTATAGGTCCTAGCAAGCGTCCGCCACAGGCACTTACTAGTTTCTATCAGCGCTCGGGCTTGAAATACGAGGAATTCAAGCTCCACGAAGCGTTGTACAGCTGCCAGGAGGCCGTGAATCGCGGTTTTCCTATGACTGGGACTTATTCCATCCGTTCGTACATGGCAGCGGGCGTGGGGCACGTCCCGCCCCTTATATGACTACCTCCCTTATCGTGAAACCAAGATGTAGATCTTCTTGCTCAGTGCCATGACCACCTGCATCGGCGATATGATGCACATGGGACAGGACACTGCATCTGCCCCTTTTCAATGAGCGGTTTTTGTATTGCCAGCCACAGGGTGATCCAGTCCCAAATGCATTAGATACGCTCCTACGCGAAACCACTCGTCGTTACTCTCCACTGGTATCGAACCTGGTGATCACGTCCTCACTGGGCTGCTACTTGAGCACGATACCAAGGGTATGTAGATCTTCACACTTCATGTTGACAAATGCTTTCTGGCACCCGGAGTTATAGGCTCATAGTGGGCTACGGGAGTGCATATGTACTGTATGTTTTAATTTTTCCCTCCACGGTTTCGCATCTGGAATGCTTTAATTTGTTGCGGACGTACTTATTGTATGTCATGTGTGCCATGAAGTAAGTGTCATCAACGATTTCCTGAGAGGCTTCCTGATCTTCCATTAATAGCGACATACTCTCGTTCTTTGAAGAGGAAAGTGCAGGCGATGCCAGAAACTATGTATCACTTGTGGCGGCATCTCGTGGTCTCACTGCAGCGGACGCTCTGCATTTTGTCATTGAGAAAACCATGCAGGTGCATTATAATGCTCTCGAATGTCCGAGACCGCATCCTGGGGCCTACTAGTATGATTCTTCTTCAATAAATATTTCCGATTTCACACTGCCTTGAAAGAGTGCAAGCTGGAGGTTATGTTCGAGGGGTGATCTATGGCGCTTTCTAGTTGTATTTGTACTATATCATGAGTACTCTTTGATCACCACAACTTTGAAATAAGTAGTTGACAGTTATGAATCATGGTGTTGTACGCTGTCTCTGGCCATAATATAGAAGGATCGTTGTAATTCAAAAAAGAATTAATTTTATTTATATTGGGGGTGCGATGCAAACTCATTGATATCCGGTCAGATACTACTACACACTCGGTGACAAACAAACCGGTAGAACTGTGGATTCACTTGTACTACTGCGACGGCACAAGAAAGAAGATCCTTGTAGGGCTCGTGGCGTTCTTTCGATTGATTCAGAACGTAGCTGAGCTTCATTTTCCATATTCTCCGTGCCATCAGGATGTAACACGCACAGAAAGGGAGGAAACCGCTTGAACGCATGGAATATTCATAGTACAGTCAATCCAACGTTTCTGTTCCCCTTTCTGCGTACTGGTTAGATAATCACTTCACAACTTGTTATCCTTATGACTACGTTTCGGTAATAACCGGTCTATGTAACAAAATGTAATCTAACACTGCGGCTTACAAAATGGCTGTGAGTGATGTTCCGATATTGCGCTCGCATCATATCCTTGCAAGCTCCGAAATCCAACACTCCACACACCGACAAACACAACCGCGGGCCGGCTCGTAGGAGCAGAAAAGCATGAAGCATGCAAAAGGCGGGATCGTAGCACGGGCTTTGCTTTCTCTTTTGCAACAGCCACTAGACGGTAACCACATATATTATGATGGCGGAGCACCATCGAGGCTAACTCACGGAACAATTTTCGAAACTAACTTGAACCAGAAGGTGAGAATATCAGGTGACTGAGATCAAGAGCTACCTCTAGCAAAATCTCATGGGATAGTACCGCATAGCTAATGTTGGGTATTGTCCTGAGCTCCGTGTGCGAGCGACCCTGTGGCCTGTCGGACCTCGGTAGGGCACTTTTATGACTGAACGCCGTCGTATGCATGATCCTGACGACTCCGATGACGGCAGAATAATAAGCGGAGAATGCAACTCCAAAGTAATCACCGTGATCACCAAGATCGATTGATCAGGCGATACAAGGAGGCCTGTAAGCATCGCCCGTCGTCTAGGTGCATTGAGATGCAAACAAAAGTGTTTTCATTTACTCCTTTCTATTCAGCGGCCCTACGAGAACTCCAACACGATGTGTGGGGGAGAACCGTAGAAAAATGACAGATTTAAACTCATGAACCACGGCGGCGTAATAGGGAGTCAGGATACCGACAAGTTGTCACGACTCACTAGAGCCAGTGCTGCAATGTCAGAAGAGACCGAAATATTAGGTAATACTTCAATGGTGGATGACCTAAGTGCTGTAGTGATCACTGATCACACTAGTGAATCAGTGAAAAGTAAAACCCGCGGTGCAGTGAAGGGTGTCATTAAAAGCCTACCTTCCCCCATCAAGACATGTTGCTTGCGGTCTTGTTTCAGACAACTTCCGTGTCCCCCTGTTTTAAAACATGCATAATCCTCCTGGTTAGGTACATGCAGTTTACTTAGTATGCCAGGGCATAAATTGCATGTCGGGGATCGCCGTTAACAAGTTCCCTGGTGATATTGACTTTTAGCGCAGCGTACTAGGGTTGATTCGCAGGCAGGGATACCATTTTCAAAATCCACAATGAATATGGACAGGTGTAATTGTTTTTGCTCGTGATACCATGATCCTATTTTGGCTTGATTCAGACTGCAGTTCCGACTAAGTAGAGTCCTAGATCATTTGTTGTGGGAACAACTCAACTCAATCGCACTGAATTATGGTGGGTTAAAAAGACGTCACACTGTAGCGAGATAAGGAACCGCACAAATTTAACCTCCCCTGCATCGCGTGCTTGACATAATCTGAACGGGCCTCGGAGAATGTTGAGGCATTTCATCTTCCGAGGTGGATCCGGTCCAGTCGCATTAAGACTGCAGGACACATAAATCGTTTATCATTCCAGCACGAAGGCCAAATATGTTAATTCTAAACCTTCCAGACGAGAAATAGACTCACGGTATAACTGCTAGATATTATGCGGTGCGGCAGAAGTATGTAGCACAGTAGCACGTATTGGTAGGCTTAGACGTCAGGAACCTGTTGTGGCAGTGACTGCATATCGATTATTTTCTCCAACAACTTAAAGGGTCCCGGGGCTCGACATATAGATACACGTACCTCGTGTACTATTTCAACTTGTCGGTATCTGGTGTGTGGAGACACAGCATCTGCAACTCTACATAGAAATTAATCAGCATGAGGCTCAATTAATATGAAGCCGATTGCAAGTGGTCACCGGTCACCTCCAAATCTTATTTGAATAGGTAGTGCTTTCCCTGGTCTTAGGCTCAGGTTGACTGGTGGGTACAGCTAGTACTGCGCATGTTTCCAAGTTCGTGATCATCTGCCCTCGATGTTTGTTGTGGATGATGTATAACACACGGTGACGCCCGTCTCACGTAAGCTCGTATATCAACTTGAACTCCAACTACATAGTGCCACCTACATCATAGAAATGGTTCAACCCTTGCATTCATACAGTTCTTCAAGTGTCAAGCCCACTCCCCGTGAGATGAACGACAGACAATCCAAATCTACTATTCACGTCCAAAATATTCCTTTCGACATGCAAGAAAAGCGGTCTGTATACTTGGAAGAGGTTGGGGGACAAGAAATGAAAGATGAAGAAATCGTAGATGATACTTCTGCGGACGGTCTTGACAGACTTGTCGTCCTCCTTAATCGGACGCTGCTTTCAGTGAGTCCAAGTCGTAGGAGCAGTATCCTTATCCATCCTCTCTAATCACACGTATAATGTTATCCCGCAACTTCAGGCAGTAGTCTACATGGTACTCAACACATCGTACCTGTTTGGAGCAGCTTTCAGAGCACCATTTGCCAATCCCTCCACGCATGAACTTTTTCTGAAGCTCGCTCAAATTATGCAAGGCCCTACGTTAGACCACTCATTCTCCGCACCATCGGCACTAACCTCTTTACCGCCTTATACATTCTACCGCGGATTCGTTTGCACCAGCATCCTGATTGGCTTCATCGTTGCAATCTTCATAATTCTAGGCAAAAGTCTCATGGGCCTCTACACCCTCGACCTAACAATGTCCTCCTGTCACAATCCTCATCGCCTCGGCAAATCTCGGAGGCAATCTATGCCAGCTTGGTCCAGGCAGACTCTGGAATCATTACCAACTGCCCTTCCGCTTGCCCAAGTCATGCTTACCATAGCAATCCTCGCGACACATCATTTCGCTTTGTAATTGACCCCAAATACATTCAACATGCATTTACCTACTTCCTTCGGAGTCATGACCATGTTTCCCAAGCCGCGCTCCACACAGTGACGCTTGACATTGACATCATTCTCACGCATGCATTCTTCGCTGGCACAACGCTCCAAAACCCGCATTCTCTGCCACATGTTACCATTTGCAGCTTTTCACAGCGATGAAATGGGCTGGTTCACCCCATGTGCGCACTCGTTTTTTAGTTTCTTGATAACATTACATATCGTGCGCCTGGGCGTTTCTCAAGTCTCTTGATTGTAGCTTATTGTATTATGGACACTGTATACTTTAGTAAACCAACGCAAAAATTTTTTGTTTATGAATCATCAGAGGTTAGTCCCACGAAGAACCAACTCTGGGAGAATCCGTCGAATGACAAGGAAATGTGCATACCAAGGAACTGTATGTGTCGAGATCCCAGACGTATTCGACACCCTCAGCGAACTTGGCAATACTGCGACCCTTGAGGGAAACTAGAAGAAGCTCGATGGTCGATGATTGGTCACCCTGTAATGACCAGCGGCAGTCCGCCTGGGTGTCCACTCCTGTTGGTGCTGCATGCTGACAAAGGGTTCGCCCTGCAGGCGCTGTCCGAGAAACGATACCACCATTATACTGGCAGTAGACCACTTATTCGCTGGACGAAGCCCCTGATACACCCGCTGAGTCCCGATCTTGGGCCTCGGCGATAGTGCAAAGTCATTCGGATTACCACCTGTATCCACTGCAACGCTGACCAGCCTGAGAAAATTCGTCTCCCGTTCGCGGTAGACACCACTATGAGTGGAGGTGTTGCTGCAGTTGTGGATATAGTAAACTCTCCGCAGGAAATTCAGACATTCTGCATATTCAAGTTGAAGAACGTGAAATGAAGCGAGAGGCGGCCACTGGCAGCATGTATGTTTTACCTTTATATCTCTGATCCAAAACTCGACAAGTTCAATGTCTCTCTTACTATGTGTGTGCTCATTTCCGTCTGATGAACGGGCATCATTCTTCTTAGCCGGCTTACAGGGGCAGAACATTCACCTGCGTTCCAACTATCACTGAAGACCGATCAGAAACAATGGCGCACCCTTGTGGTCATTGTGATATTTTATTGTGATATGACAAAACACAGTCCCATGGGTGCGGGGAAAACACGGAATTTGTGTCTGAGACCCAGCCAAGTAAAGATCACTGGTCCAGAGCCACCCTTTGCCTCCCCTTTTACTTTCTTATAATATATCTCTGCAGGCACTGCTATGCAATAGACTATACCTCGCATCACTCTATAAGAAATCATCAAAATGTCAGAATCGAGCATCAATGAGGAGGATAAAATCACACACCGGAACTTCGTGCCGCTAGGCATAGTTATGCGTATCGATAAGACATGCACGATCTCCCCCCGGTGCTAGGCACAAGCAGCGTGAGCAGGATCGCTCCTTGAAGACCAGTGCGCCTTGCATGATCATACCCACGATTAGGGAATCCCACGTAAATTGCGCGCGAGAAGAAGTTTTTAGTTCATAATCTCATGAGAGTCAGAGAGAGATCATCCAGTCCGTCGTTGTCGTCATGCGCGCTCTTTCAGCAGAAAAATGGAGAAGCAAACACTAAATACCGCCAAAGGCGGATTCGAATGCTTTGGCTAAGCGACGAGAGATGTAGGGGCGCCCCCTGCTGGACAGCAGGAACTTCTGACGCAAAAACGACGGAACTTGGTGTTATGGGCCTATATAGTAGAGACATGGACGTCAGCCTAGTATTTAAACTTTACTAGAGTCGCAGAGCGCTCGAGGAGAGATGATCAATCAACCCAAATAGACAACATTGACGGTTAATTGCTAAACTACAACTGTTCGTGTGATGCATGAATACGAGGGTATACATATTATTATTAAGAATCCCAGCAAAAAAACCATCGGGAATCAGTATCTACATAGTCCACATATCACAGCAACTAGCTAAATCACAACATACAACCATTGGAATTACAGACGCGACCTGCGCATGCTATGTCCTTGACGCAGCGGCTTCTTGCTGGAGCTGCTGCTCTTGCACTTGCTGTACAGCTTTCAAGTCCCATGGCGGGGGATACCTCGCATCCACGAGATTCTGATCGGCAAGTGCATCCCGCAAGCGTTCTTTGTCGCTCATGCCCATGCGGGCGCGACACCGAACGAGACGGAGCTTCGTTCGAGTGATCCCTGACGTTCGTCAGCATCCAGTACTTTGCATGACAAATAGAGAAAAGACCTCACATGTAGCGATAATGGCGCGATCTTCTTCCATAAAAGGGTTTTCGCTCTGGAGGTCGTCTTGCAGTGTGTACAGACACCAAAGCGATTCTTCATATAGTTTCTCGCATTCGTTTGGTGCTGTCGCTTGATCGAGGAGCTCCTTACGGGCTGCGGTGCGACTCTAAGTATGGAATATGAACGCCAACAAGTCCAGAATATGAATGAGAGTGCGTACGAGGAGCAATGCACGGTCATAGACCAGCTGATCGAGGTATATCTTAGGGCCGTCATATTGAACAGGGAGCCACGTCTTCACCAGCGCAGCCCGTTCACTGCATTTAATGAAGTGCTCCTTGAACCACAACAGAGCTTTGTACACATTGCATGAGCACTGTGCGCCCACGGCGCAAGGAATAGAACGTACCGTCATCAAACCCTTCGCTCACTTCGAATTCACCGTCAGGATGGCGCATTCGTAGATGTTCTTGGAAATTACGCAGTTTGTCGATCCCTTTCTGCGAGAAAGACATGAGGAGCATGTAGACGGCAACGCACGTCACAGCGTTGTATTCGGCTTCTTGGTCGGCGTTTCGCCGGCGCTGCGCGTGTCTCTCAGGCTCGCCTTCTCGTCGTAAAAACTTGGCTGGATCAGGCAGTGGCTCTACGAAAGGGTCAGCATAAAATGGTGAGCATAATGATAAGGGATACACACTCTGAGGTACGGCCTTCACATACTCATACATCTCATCAGCCCAATGTGTGAGGAAGTCTGTCTTTTGTGCAAGCTCTTCTAAATTGGCAAGAAGTTCGTCTTCCATAGGATCTATTTCCTTCTCTCTTTCAGAGGGAGTCCGGAGAATGAGTTGTGGACGCCGGGGGGATGAGGAGGTACTGTAGTTGACGGCGCCAGGAGAAGTTGGTGATTTAGATGTTGTACCGAACAACTTGCGGGAGGCGAGAGAGAGGGCACGACTTAAAGCGTTGGTAGCGGCGCGTGTGGGTGATGATGACAATGGAGGGGCAAGGGGGTGTGGAGGAGGAGGAAAGGTAGGTATTGGTGCAGAGAGCGGAGAACCTGATCGTGATGATGGCGTATATTCGGGAAAGCCTGCTTCGCCGACGTGGAGTGAATGTGGAGCACGCCGGTCACCCAGTGGACGCCGAGCACCGCTCAATTCTGATCGGAGTATATGAATTACAAAGACAATGACAAGGAATACAACCCACCATCAACTGCACGGGTAAATTCAACCGCACGTGGGTCAACAAGAACGTACTCTTTGCGGATGAGTCCGTCTTCCTCTGACTCTCCTGGAATTATAGAGCCTTCAACTGCAAGCCGCTTCGCTGCCCTTGCATTTACAGGAGTAGGTAGATTGGGAGTCGTTGGTATTCGAGCGTGGTTTGTAGCTGTCTGTTGTCTCCCAGGCGATGCAGTGGGGCTTTTATTATTAGATCGAAATGTACAGGACACCTCAAAGACTGCGCACCTTGCCGGAGGGACGGCGGACACGTCGTCCACTATGGTGTCTCTTCTTCGAAAATGGAACTTACTGGGCGGGATCATGGCCTTTGGATCAAGCACTTCCGGTGGAATTATTCTGTGATGTTCGGGAATCTGCCCTTCATCGATCTCCTCTTCCTCTGCTTGTGCCGAAGAGTGAGACTGAATTTCGGGTGCAGGACGAGGAAATTTGGACTTTGCGAGTGCCTTGCTCTTGAAGAACTCTTCAAAACTAGCGCGCTCAGCAGGCTGCCGCCTTAGCAAGGCACGAATCAAGTCTTTGATGTCAGCAGCGATAAGCTTGGGTTCTTCCGTCTTTATTGTAGGCGGAGTGGAGGGATTAGAAGAAACGCGAGAAGGATCCTCATCTGGGAATTTGACACCTTTGGAATGTTCGATCTTCTTCAGGAGTTCGACGTGGTTTTGCGCCCGGAAAGGTGGTTTTCCAACACACATCTCGTACAACACCGCGCCAACGCTCCACAAATCAGCTTTCGCATCGTATTTCTCGTATCGCAGTATCTCAGGGGCCATATAAAGACTGCACGACAACATATTCAAGCTGAGCACCTCACAATAGTAGGGACACGTACGGAGATCCACACAAGGTCTCTGCCATCATAGCGTTTGGGAGGGAGCGCGCGAAACCGAAATCAGCAACCTTCAGTATAGGTACGCCCAAAGGGTGACCCTTGGCATATTCCTCAGGCGATGCGGGGTTCAAGAGTAGATTCTATACAGAAGGAGATATTAGACGCCCCCGTAATTCTACAAACAAGCGCACCTGAGGCTTGATATCCCTATGGATAAGATTTCGCTGTCGAAGGAATTTCAAAGCCCGTGCTTCATGGAGATAAGATCAATAAAAGTAGGAGAAGTGTTGTCTCTTACCAAGCTGACGTAGAAAGCTTCTTACTACAATCTCATCTAGACCTCCCGTCCTTGGGTGAGGGTAATATTGAAGAGCAGCACCTGGTGAGGGCGCGTACTCTAGCCCCTCGACGCGACCGCGTTTCTTTATGTAATTTGTTAGGTCGCCGCCGGCGCAATACTCCATGATAAGGTATATGTTGCGTTCGGCTCGCTATAAAACAGGCGTTAGCGAACTAGCAAAACGATAAGATAACATACACATCAAATGATAAGAAAGACAACAGAAGGACGATAATATATGACTACATGCGACCCGCTGCCTCAGAGAACGAAGCAGAAGCTGGCTACGCATAAACAGGGAAGGGGCGCTCACAACGATGTCAATCAATTTGGTAATATGGCGGTGAGACAGCGACTTGAGGATTTCGATTTCGCTCTGCAGGTTATCAAGCAACTTTGCAGTAAGTATATCCCGTCGCACAACTTTTATGGCGACTTGGTGGCGAGTTTCCTGCGAGTGCCACGTCGTCGTAGAGTTCCAGAGAGACAAAGCATGCAGCACACACCTCATGGTATCCTTTGTAGACAGTTGCAAAGCTTCCCTTGCCTATATCGTTGACTATAACATACGGACGTGCTTCATCGTCCTCGATCGTCCTTCTTAGAATAGATTTATCTGAAGCCATAATGAAGAGTTGGCCTACGCAAATGAGATATAGCGGTAGGCCACGAGAGCAGAGGGCGCTGAGCGCCGTCGGTGTCTTATTAAGAAACTAGCAATGACGAGGAAAGGCAAGTTATGGTGAGATGACTTTTAGGGAGGATCATCTACTCCGTCCGAGTTAGGAAACCTGAGAAGAAACACCAGTCTGACTAAGCTGTGCTGTGCAGCGGCCCGCGGACCGATGCAGCCAATATAATTATTGTCTCTCGTGATGCTTCTATCTTCCGCATCGCGTGCAGTGAACGATTTGGAGCGCGACCAATTAACTATGCGCAGTGGATTGGTCAACCAGACTCAACCCTGCTGGAGTGTTTGGAATCTTCAGTTCAACAGTCTTCTCTTCCTTACGTGTACGTCTCGCAAAGGCAAATTGGGTGACAGATCATTGATCATTGATCAGTCTGCAGACTTGCCCATGCTTGCCCCTACTAAGTACCGGGGCCAGGTTTCAACTATAATGTTTTGTCTGCGGGACTTCACTTGCGAACTGTATGCCAGTGGGGTTGAATTTCACATCTCAGGACAATTTGCTGCCAACGCGACACGTCGTGTCACCTCGGCGCATCGAGCTGGATCAACATCACCGAACAATACAACTCGGAAAAATATCTTCACTCTACAATATCAGTCTGTCTCTTGTGATGGCTCTTCCATTTTCCCGGTTCTATATGGTGAATTTGAGATGTCAGTAGTAGTGGTTGACTGTCTTTTGAAACAGCCTGTGAGTAAGTCAGGCCAGTACACATGTAGCATAGACCAGTCGAACGGTCACTTCTTTCTGATCACCAAAGGGCTTTATATATTAACGAATAAGTTAACTATCGTGCAATTATAACTATACTTCATAAGTTTACTGCAGTTCGTTTTTCAGTCGGTAAAACATATACAGGCTAGGCATGCAAAGGATAGCAACACCTGCAATAATACAGGTTCCTGTGAACGGATACCGTGCTGTAACCCAGCACATGGAGTAGAGGACTTCGGATAAACCGAGAATAGTATTCAGTGCCTCTAACCATGACAAGACGCGAGCCCGAACGTGTTTAGGCCAGTCATGCAATGGTCGCCTTCTCGTTTGTGCATGCCCATCCTCGTCGGTACTCACAATAAAGTGGCCTAGAACCCACTTCCCAAAGATGGAGACAACTACAACAAGCGGGGACACGAAGAGACACGCGTCTATGGTGCCTTGCAACGCCCATAAGGTGAACGAAGGCGCTGCGAAAACCGAGAGAAATGTGCCGCGAGTGAACGTGCCATTCTGGATGGTATGGAAGATTTCATGGAGCCCAGCTACGAGCGTTGTGTGGAACGGGTATAATCGGAAGTTGGGCTGCATGGTGGCGAATTTATTTATGAATGTGACAGCAATAGCCTGAGTACCAAGATGTAGCCGTACTCCGGGAGAAAAATTCAAGAACTCACGCCAAATAAGACATGATTTAATAACGAATCGAGCCTTTTCATCGTACGCTCCTCTTCAGCGCAATATCTTGCCTCTAGTAGCCGTTCCTTCAGAGTTTCTTCGACGTCATGGAACTCGGAGACATATTCCTGGGACAGGGGCCTGCGAGGCGTTTTAACATAGACCTAGTCGTCAATAGAACCGTAAACTTACTCATCAGCCCCCCGAAGTTGTTCGGGGAGCTGGTTTGGGTAGTCGTCCATGGTCGCGTACCAGTTGCTGGAGCGGGCTCTAGGTGAAACCTCTGAACAAGCATTTTGTGACACCGAAAATCCGTGACTTCGATTCCTAGTCTGTCACAATTCACGCAATAAAAGCCACCGATAACGTTCCCGCCGTTACGTAACGTCGCGTGTACTTCGGCGAGATTTAGGACATTACTTAGTTTGTTACTCGACGTGCTTCATCAATCAAGCGACCTCTTCGCCAGTGTTCAGTCGCTTCAGCGTTGCATAGTTGTAATTGTCTCCGTTTGACAGCGTGGTCCACGTAGTGAAAGATTGCATTCAGAACGTCGTAGGACCATAAAACAATACTGAGGCGCTGAGGTGCCTATCTCCTGACAGGCTTGGAGTATAGGTCCTGGCTATTTGGTATGTTTGTCATCTGGAATGCGATTCACGTTACTGAGAAGCGCTTCAATGATGTGACTTGACGTACAGTTCATCATTACTATTCCTACTCCGCGACCTTTATCAGAAGACAGCTTATGACCTGCACACGTTAAAGCTCAGATGCTAAGGTGGGCAGTGCTGGATCTCCGCCTTAGAAGCTTGTACGTTGGAGCTTTTCTGCTTTTCTGCTTTTCTGCACCGTCCGGCGTCTTTGCAACCTTCATCTAGACCCCACTTCTCTCTCTCTCTCGCTATTTCTTTCTCTTTCTTCTTCTCCGCGAAACGGGTATCGATCTTTACAAGCTCTTGAGGGCTGTCGAATCACTTTTTGTCGAATATTTGGACCTGCACTTTTCTTCGACATAAAACTAATTTTTAATTATTTCTGAAGCACTCTTTGTACTTCGCTTTCCAGAACATTACGCGGTCAGGAAAGCACGTCGAGTAACAATGACGTTGAGTATATCTGTTACTCGACTCTTCTGTTACGGGATGTGCTTTTGTCAATCACCCAGGCCATCTTCTTCACCATTGTTCGGTGTTGCATGGTGGCTTTCATTCAGTCGTACTGCTTGGACGTGTTATCGTAGGAATCAGATGACAATGCTGAGACCTATCCCCTGACTGGCCGGGCCAGTTGGTGTGCTCGCTGTCATCTTGAATGCAATTCACATTTCTGTGGAGCGAAGGAACTGGAGCAATCACAATATGCGATTAATCGGCAGGCACTGGCCTATTTGTGCAATGTGCGGACGCCAATTTAATGCTTAACCCCAGTCAGAAGTTAGTCTCCCATAGGCATACACTGGACATGAACTTTAGTGAGTTGTCTCCATGGATAACATGTCTATTTTGTCCGATGACGCGGTAATAGGTACTAGGGATAAAAAGACGCGCTTGCGGTAAGGAGACCATTACCGTCAACGCGCATTCTGCCTAAACCCACAAAGGCTCTTGATGTTTAAATTAAACTTACAGAAAAGTATGTATCTTCATTCACCTATCTCATATATCCATTCAAGTTAATGATACATTGCACTGTACATATCCTATATTCAAGGCTCTGCACTCATTGCTTAAACCGACAGTGAAATTGTTCCAAGAGCAACCATTTTGGTCGACTCCGCAGTGAACTATGGATCACGCCATCAACTGCAATACTAATACATAAACAGAAACACGGCTTACTGTTGTGATGTGCAGCTCGGGAGTCGGACTGCCAACTAACTTCAAAACTGAGTGCACTCCCCTCCCTATAAATATTACGACAAGTAAACGGTGGGTCACTGTATACAAAGCAAATTTCTCATACTCACAACAAGGTCACAATAAATGCCGTCGTCAATGCAGCAATCATCATTGTTGTTGCAAATATGGCCTTCGGGATAGCAGGCTTTAACAGACATAGCTGCTGTCAAAGTGACAACGATGGTGAGGAAGGAGAAGCGCATGATTCGTGTGTGATACTAACTCTGTCAAGTGGAGATTGAGTAGTGATGACTCTGGGGGGATGGTAGGTACTTTTATACCATACCAATACTGCCGTTTTTGAGAATGGTGTTTACAGAGAGACTATGAAATGTGACGCATCGCGAATGCGGCTGTCGGACTACATTTGAAACCTCACGTCACTCCTTAGTTCTGCCAATGGACGGATCGCCTGACATATAAAAGTGCATGCTCTGCTGTGCTGTACTCATCGGTGCAAGTACTAGTGGTATCATCTACCCCTCTCGGTGGTTGCTATACCTCCCTTCTGTGTCCACATCAGCCCAAGACGGGTATGCATATCCACGATCCCGCCTCACACCTATCAGTACCGACCTTCTAACCAACGAGGAAGCGGCAGACTAGATTGAATTCACTGCTCATCTCACATATTATGGACTTACAGTGCACTTGTGCCCAATTCACCTGCGGCGACTCGGAAGGAGGAACCGTGACTGTCAACCACTCTGCGATATGCAATGCGGGCCTGGCCTGAGAATTGAACGCTCAGGCTAGGCATGCATCGTTGAAATTTGGCCCCGTACTTACACGTATCAGGAAAGGCCACGCTAGCACGAGCTTCTTTCCGAGTCGGACAACACCTGTTTCTATAGCTGCGCAAATGGCCACACTGGCAGCCGGTAAGAACAGGTTTCTGCGATAGTTCACGATGCTGTAAACCCCAAGTACTAGTACTAGCCATCTCTCTCGGTTTTTACACCTATGTCCACGTCTCGTCTGAACATCGGTTGGTATCGATACAACCAACGAATAAGTGATAGACCACTGAATTGAGGGTTCATCTCGACTTACAGGACACATTTCCTCCAGCGAATGAGGATCCTGCCCTGTTCATTGTCAGCCTCGATGATATTGTATTATGCGCTGTGCAAAGCTTCTCTGACTCGGAATATCTGAGCGCACGAAGGTATAGCAGGCGGGAGGCGGACAGCGTGGAAAACGAAAGCGATTGGCAAGGAAGTCAGTAACAACATCCACCAACAGAATTTCTACCGCTGCAACCATGCAAAAGACTCCTGATGAAGAAGTCAGACACGTCAATGTGGAGTGGAAAGCATGGTCAAGATGGATCGTCTGCACTTCATATTAGAATGAATTGGATTAACGTTTGTTGCCGCATTGTTTTCCCGGGCCGGCTAATAAGTGAAACACAATTTATTTTGTCAAGTTGAATGCTTGCTAGTCAGAGTGCTAATTGGGCAATCGGAAGGTCCTCGCCATCACACGTGCAATGAGGAACTGCACCCACCGAAGACGAGTTCAAAATTGCATGAGGGGAAAGAGTTTTTGATCTCAACACCGCTGCAGAATATCTCATGCAACTTAAGCAAGCCTCTGCAAATATTGTCGACGCGTTTAACAAGTAAACGTAGCATTCGTGAGTACATACAGTGACTCAAAAAAGTAACGCATCAAATTGTTCATACTGTATCTCCACAACAACACAATATTTTCTTATCATGTAAAATGTAATATTATAGTTCAGAACCTCCTCTACAAAGTACTGTAGAGCTTGAAATAAAATTCTCAGCACTGCTCATAATAGAGGCAAAATATCGAAAATGCCACTTTTCAACTACCTCACCATGTTATTTTTTGGTTCCAGTCATTTCATGAGAAACATAGAGCAAGTGATTCTGAACAACTTTCATCGAGGAATTGAAAAAAAAATTGAAGTGTTATGAAGATATGGCCAATACAAAAAGGGGTCTCTTTCTTATCTATAGGGGCAAACAAGGGAAAATAGCAAAAAGACTCCTTTTTGTATGGGCCATATCTTCGCAACACTTCAATTTTTTTTTTTCAATTCCTTGGCTTACCGTTTTTCTAGCGTACGAGAAACCCAAAGTCTTTGCCAAGTACATCATGAAATGACTGGAACCAAAAAATAACATGGTGAGGTAGTTGAAAAGTGGCATTTTCGATATTTTGCCTCTATTATGAGCAGTGCTGAGAATTTTATTTCAAGCTCTACAGCACTTTGTAGAGGAGGTTCTGAACTATAATATTACATTTTACATGACAGGAAAATGTTGTGTTGTTGTGGAGATACAGTATGAACAATTTGGTGCAATACTTTTTTGAGTCACTGTATGTTATGCAACTCATGGTCCCTTTGCTCAGCAGCGAAAGCATGGCTTGCTGAGGTTACACTGTCACTGAAGAAGTCGGAGAACGCGTGCATCGGATTTCTGACAAGCTATCAATGATGTCGTTGCGAAGACTCGAGAACTTTGGCAATGAGCTCTCGGATCATGATGACGACTTGCAATTGAGCCAGTGGCAAAGTGGCTAAAGCATTCCGCTCAGCGACAACTCAAATGTCGACAATGAAACACCCTATGTTATCTTTGGCACATGCAATATTCCGGGGACTTCAGGAATCACCTCGAGGTGACTTAGCAAAGCTACCACACTTAGCACCACGGGAAATATGCCATGCATCGATGAATCACGCACATGGGCTCTTCTGGCATTTCTTGCTGTGACCACCTGTGAAAAGGGAGACAATCGACGAAGTCCTTGATCCAGGAGTGCGACGCGAGAAATGAGCTTCCATGTGTGCCTTGGTTAGACTAAGAGGGTATTTTCCGTCTGATCGGACGCTCAATAATGCATTGCTAGTTCACTGAAAATAGGGACCGACGAGCATTCGTGCGAGACTTGTGCGCGTATTCGCGGAATGATCTCCTGTGGAAGTGAAATTCGTGGTGATGCGAAAGGACAAGCGTGGAAGGATCATGCACGGTCCTTGTGTCAAAGTGTGTAATCAGTTCTCCGGTAACAGTATCTAAGATTCGGATGCCATGGCTATCCGGAGTGAATGCGACTGTAATATTACCTAGCAAGTATAATTACAGGGAAGACCACAAATTTCACTGAACAGTTATACTCTTAGTCTAGAGTGATTCAAGTGGATTGTAACACGAGACTAACTGTGTATTTCAGTAAACAACGCCAGACAAATAGCAATGGAAAGTAAACATTGTAATACTGCGTGAATTCAATGGCTTAGAAGGGATATAATACAGGTCGTGTCATGCGAGTATGGCTTTGGGAACAATGAGTTTGCTTCTACTGTGATATGTAAAAGTCACTGACGCACGCTTCAAGAGCCTTGGAACCAACGGGGTGGGACTTTCTTTTGCAGCAGTTCCTGCAAAGCCTTGTATTTCTCCTCCGGTGGACAGCTTGTGGGCAGGCCTTCGTGCGGATCGTTCGAGGCGAAAGCAATGCACCAGAAGAACTTCCCCTTAGCGGTCTTCACATGACGAAAATTGGTGTAGGTGTAGACTCCGGTGACAAGCCTAGCATTCCTCGAAGCTAGGAGAATGGTTTCAACCTGATCATCTCGCGTCTCGGGGGGCTCAATACCCAACTCAAGGCCTCGTTGTAACAACCAGTCCTCTCCTACCAAATATCCACAATACTTCACCATAACACGATGCTTGAATATAATTATTAGAGTATAACCACATTCCGCACATATACGGGCTTACCTGGGAACTCGCGAAGATATACAGTGTATCACGGGTAAACGGCCCAGTTGGGTGACGCCATGGGTGACGCTCGGTGACGCTCGCCTAGGAAAGGAAGCGTCACCGATCCAATACACGCTGTATTCGCAGTGTATTCGGGAT
>Ga0153975_1000025_pt1 | contig 60619 bp, 34 predicted proteins | sample TSGA059MetaG_FD_104694 | JGI IMG/M metagenome (GOLD analysis project Ga0153975, IMG submission 104694) | Attine ant fungus gardens microbial communities from Georgia, USA - TSGA059 MetaG | ecosystem: Host-associated > Fungi > Mycelium > Unclassified | place: USA: Georgia, Yuchi Wildlife... | reverse complement strand
CTTGCCAAAGAGCTAAAATTTAAATACTTTTTTTAAAAAAGTTTCTGTTAATGATAGTGTCTAACATATTAATTTATTTAATACACTTTTAGAATCTCTGGTATTCTTTGAAGCTTTCTTTCCTTTTCATTATAATTCGGGAAGTATAAAAATATAACTAATTAAAAACTAAAATTTAAACTTATACAAAGAGTTATACCACTATTTATAAAGTACGTCTACTGTTCTAAGAAAGTATAATCTTCCTATATACTAACAATAGTGTCTATTACCTTTTACCCTCTTAAGAAGTACAAAGTATAATATTCCTATATATACACAAGTAGTGGTAGTAGATTTGAGGAAAGAATATTTGAAAATCTAGATTATTTTTAATCATATTTCAGTTAATGGAAAACTTTTACTAATTCTAACTGACTATATATTTTACAAAAAGGTAACACAGATTCTTTACTACAAATAACTAACTTTACTACTAATAACTTAACTAACTTTACTAAAAATAACTTAACTAACTTTACTACTAATAACTATTTCTTATTAATAATAACTAGAACTATTACTTATTTCTCACTAATAATAACTAGTACTATTACTTCTTTCTTAATAACACAATCTATCTAATCTTTCTAATCTAGCTAATCTATCTAATCTATCGATTTTACGCAATGAAGTATGGGATTTTATGGATAGTATTTGATTTAATTATAAAATAGGAAGGATACTATATTATTAGTACTTTATATACTAAATTTTACTATATTAGACTATAACTTATTATTATTTTATTATTAACTATTAATTACTTGTAAAAATTAAGCTGAACTAGTCATAACTATACTATTTACTATTATCCAACAGAATCTTGTCGTATAATCATTTTTACGCTAGTGGTGTGTAACGATAATAAAAATTATAATTAATAATAATTACTATATTCTACTATCAAATATATATTACTTATTTTTCTAAAATATATTATTACTAATTTACTTTAAGACTTCTGGACGTCAAATATGATAATTTATGGGTATTTAAAGAGTTTACTTTGATTAGATTTTATAATAGAATTATAGTTATAGTATTAATAGAATTTTATAAATAATAGTAATATTTGGGAGTCTTTATAATTGAATTGGAGTTTATTATGGAATATTTTGATTGAATTGGAGAAAAGTTTTTTGAAACAAACAACAACAAAAATTTAGGAAATTAAATTAGAAACTTCTACTCATTGTGTTAAATAGTAAACTTCTACTAATTACTATAAAATAGTAAAGTTATACTAAGTAGTGTATAAGGATAGTAAGGGTGTTCTTCCTATTATTCAATAATTAAAGTATAATCTTTCTATAGAATCACAGTGGGTTTCTATAAGTTCTTGATGTATAATTCTATAACTAAATTATAATCTACCTATATAATCTAATTGTAGTGTTTTTGTCTCTTTGTCTTTTTGTCTCTAACTAAAAAAATAGAAAACTTATACTAATTAGTGTAAAAGGGTATGGTAAGGGTGTTAGGTGTTTAGGTGTTTGGTGTTGGGTAATGAATACGATATTTTTAATTTTTTTTACTTTTGACTACTATCCACTTAGATTTAGATAGTAATTATAATTAAATTATACTAATTATTTCTCAATATTTTGATAGATTTCAATACTTTGTCGTTATTATTTCTCAAATTAAGAATAGTAAAATACGGTGTGAGTTATCTACTGAGATTTCATCAAATTAAGTTAAATTTTAATACCGAATCGATTTGATTCCTTTCACTCGGCATAAGGGTACCTAAACCATCTAAACCAAGCAATTGGCAACTTGGGAGTAGAGAGCAAGACTCACAACCATATAATAAGTAGTGGGGGAGACGGAATATTTTTTTGCAACCGTAGTACGATTAACAAAAGGTTACATAAAACATTATTTAATAAGAAAAGAACCGGTATGAAAATACATTCTTCATCACTATTAAAAACAAACGTTGTAAGTTATTGCATACGACCAAGTTTAACTAAAAATATCTTAAGTAGGGCATTAAATAATATAAAAATATATAAAGAGGGTTACAATATCATTAAATCTAAACCTGGAAATATGACACCGGGTTCTGACAACCAAACCCAAACAATAGACGGAATGTCCATAGTCAAACTAGATAATCTTAAAGATTTCGTAGTAAGCTGGAAATATATTTGTAAACCGACAAAAAGGATATTTATATCCAAAGCAAACGAAAAACTAAGAGCTCTAGGGATTTCCTCTATTATGAATAAAATCTTACAAGTGGCGATAAAACTACTCATTGAACCAGATTGTGAAAGAATATTTAATAAAAATAGTTTTGGTTTCATACCTAAAAGATCAGTTCATCAAGCATACAAATTATTAGAAGTACGCAGTATGATGGGTATCACCTGGATGATCGAAGGAGATAATAAAGGATATTTCGATAACATAGATCACAAAATTATGGCCAAAATATTACAGGAACGCCTTAACCCTGATAGGACAATACTGGGCGTTATATGGAAAATTTTAAGAGCTGGTTATATAGAAGAAAGAGAATTTAAACACTCTATCTTAGGAGTACCTCAAGGAGGAATCTTATCCCCGATACTTTCAAACCTATACCTTACACAATTCAATAAATATATTGACGAATTAAAGAACGAATACGAAAAATTACCCATATCCACTAAAAACCCTGAATATAGAAAAGTAGAATGAAAAATTGGAAACCTAAAAGATAAATTAAGCCGACCGAAAAAAAGAACGAAAGAAGAAATTAACTTAATTAAAGAGCAAATAGTTAAAAACAGCATCTTACTTAGAACATTACCTTCACCCACCCGAATAGGTAAAATTTCACTATATAAAATATGTTGACGACTGAGTAATAGGAGTCTCTGGAACTAGATAATTAACGGAAGAAATAAAAGGTAAAGTAAGAATTTATTTAAAGGATAAACTAAATTTAGAACTATCTATGGATAAAACAAAAATACACACCTTGGTTTCGAGTACGCTAAATTTTTGGGATATTACATTAAAGTTAACACAACTAGTCAAAATCTTACCAGTCGTACGAAAACATCCGGTGGGGGATTTAAAAAGCAGAAAAGGCACAGGTAAACCCAAACTTATATTTCCAAAGGATCTAATAAAAGCTAAACTAATAGAAAAAGGACTAGCTAATGAGAAGGGTAAACCCAGATTTAATGGAAAACTTATATTTCTCTCGGACTATGAAATAGTTAAAAGATATAATAGCATCATAAAAGGGTTTATTAACTTTGATAATATTACGGAAAACAGATCATCTATGAGGGTATACATTATTGAATTTTCACTTGCCCATACAATAGCTGCCAAACATCGTATGTTACTGAAAGGAGTCTTTAAAAAATATGGTAAACCTATCAAAGTAAGAAAAAAAATCAGATAAAGGTGAAGTACTAAAGACAGTGGAGTTCGATTTACCTCAATCACTATCTGCAGAATATTTGAACAAAAAATACATGAAAATAAACAGGTGGAATAATACGATTAATGAAATACTGCCGTATGATTTCTTCAACTCGATTATACACAAAGCGCAAGAAAAAAAAAAACTTTTTGGAAGAACCTTGTTATATTTGTGGAGCAACTGAAGATATTGAAATGCATCACCTAAAACACTTGAAAGATACTAAGGACAAGAATACAATAATACAAATAATAAGTAGAATAAATAGAAAAACTATTCCACTCTGTATTTCTTGTCACAATAAAGTACACACAATCCCAGGTAAGTATGACGGGATGAGTCTTAAAGATTTAAAACAAAAAGTGTGTAAATTTGTTTATGTTTTTGGAGAGCCGTATGCGGAAAAACTTGCTATAGCTTTGGTGGAAGGGTATTCGTTGCCAGTTCTCTCGGGAATCACGGTGAGGGTAGTCGATTCAACTATACATGTAATGTTGATCTAGCATTTATTTATGTATAACATCTCATAGAGAGTGACCCCGTGTGTCGAACATATAATTATATTGGACAATATACTAATTATTTTAGTCAGTGCTGTTTTATACAGCATTATAATTACCACTAAGTGTCACGTTTTTGGCAAGTCTAATAAACTCAGAAAATGAATAGCGACATGGAAAGAGATTATACAGTGTTTACCGTGAAACATAATAGATAATATTTGTGAAATTATCCAAAAATACGTTAAGAAACTTAAAACGTTAAAGGAAAAAGTAAAAGATACTCCTGTTGTTCTAAGCGGAATCTGTCAGCAACTGAATACTAAAGTATACTCAAATATCTCGCGATGATTATATAGACTAAATAGTATTACCTACTACCATACAGTAGTTTACATAATTCTGAATATAAATATAATTATAATCATGATAATGTTAATAACGCAAGGTTCTAAAGATACAAGAACATTAAAATTAGACGAAACGGAACTAGTGGAAGTAACCGCTGAGCATACAGTTATTAATCTTGGTACGAGGGCTCGGAATGATCGTAGTATCGAAACTGATTTAAATTATGAATCAGACGAGAAGGATCATAGTGATTTAAGAACATCAATGAAACCTTCTGGCGATGAAAATAAGCCTAATAAGCGTAAACCAATAGTAAAACTAACCCGAACCTAATTGCATAAGTTAATCAAAGAATGAAGAAATATAAAAACGAAAATCAAAAATATTATAATTTAATTAAGATATTATCAGATCCATACTTTTTAATAGTATGCTACGAAGATATTCAAAGTAAGCCTGGTAATATGACTAAGGTATAGTTAATTACACGTTAGATGGCCTTAATGGAAAATGATTAATTAAACTAGCAAAAACTTTGCATAGTGGAGAATTTCAATTTACACCTGCTAGATTAAAAAAATACCAAAAGCAAATGGTAAAATACGTACTCTTAGTATAACGTCACCTAGAGACACACATAAATTAGTAAAAAAAAAAGCAATAGGAGTTACCCTAGATGCTGCATACGAACCTTTATTCAGTAAACATTCTTGTGGGTTTAGACTTAAAAAATCTACCCTTGATGCTTTAAGTTAAATTAAGAGGTGCAGGTTTTACATGAGTTATTCAAGGTGATATTGAGAAATGTTTTTACTCTATTCCTCAGAATATTACCCTAAAAAAGATAGTTAAATTATTCGGAGGTCCTAACCTAAGATATCTTATATATAAAGTAATTGCATATCCTATTAATAAAGACGATAATATAATTTTTTATAAAATAGGTACTCCGCAAGGAACAGTTTGTACCCCCTATTGTTGTGTCTTTTTTTGTGAGTTAATATTGTTCTAGATTTTGTGATAAATACATGGAAAACTATTTTAGCTCTTTTAAGAGAGAAAAAATTAAAAAACATAACCCTGAATATACAAACCTTCAATACTTACGCCAAAAAAGCTACCGAGGTTAAATAATATTCTCTTGCAGTACAATATCTAGTTAAATTGCGTAAAATCAATTTATATCATAATATGGAGACTTATTTTAGAAGTATGTACTACATAAGATATGCGAATGATTTTTTAAATTTAGTCACTGCATCACATACGGAATGTGTGGAGATTATAGACAATATAACAACTTTGTTTAAAGAAAATTGTGAATTAACTCTAAATAAAGACAAAACGCTAATTACAAATATGAGAAAACAATTTAAAATTTTAATGGCTAAAAACCAAGGGTTGCAGTGAAGTGAAGAATTAATAAATAATAGTATCGACTTATACTTAATTTGATAAGTAAAATACAATGACTTCTTTAAGTAGTATCATAATATTATAGTTAATAAATGTATGTACAGGTCTAGTTAGTCTAGTCTAGTCTATTTCTATTTCTAATTCGTGGAGTGGGGTGAATTTTATGGATCTATTTTTAACTTTATTTTTAAATGAAAATATTAGGTTTTATCTTAAATAGACCAAAATCTTTTTTTTCAAAATAATATCTATTAAAATTATGTTATTAGCAGTAACTTTAATCATCCTCATTTTTATTTTTAAACTTAATGATAATATAGGACAAACATGTATAATTTATATACAAACTATAGCATGAGCAAAATCTGTAATAGGTTTGAGTATATTAGTTGGTTATTATAGACTTATAGAAACAATTTTTTAAAGAACAACTTATAAATGTATTTAGCAATTTTAATGTGTAGTTTTAACCTAATTCTTATTAAGAAAAATAGGTACAACAGGTTCTCATATTATTACTATTTCTTGTTTAAGTGTTGCCTCTTTATTAGCTACTATTCTATTTTATGAAGTAGGTTTATGTCATAGTCCCGTAATAATAAAACTATTTAGTTAATAGAATTGGATTATCTGATACTATCTTGGTAATTTTACTTTAAACTATAATAGTAAGTATTTTTAAAAAAAAAACAAAAAAATAAGCTAGTCTCGTAGTGGGAATTGGAAGTGGTAAATTCTGTATCAGGTTATATAAATAATGATATACTATACTATATCTGTATCATAATACTTATTATTTCTATTGGTAAGAGTGCACAGTTCGGATTGTATATCTTACTAGCTTTTAGTAAGGTAGGTCTTGGTTCTTTAAATATAAATTAATGGTAGAATGTATAACTACCAATTATAGTGTTTGGGTTCAATTTTCGATATGTAATAGTACATAATATGTATAATGCTACTAGTTTGTTGTCTAATACTTATTATTGCAATACCATATCATAATCGTATCTCGGTTGTCTCTATACATAGATTTGTTATAGCTATGCTTCTAGGTACAAAAGTAATAAATACTCAAGGTCTAGATTACATTTATGTAATTAACTAAAATGCTTATTTTTATACTAATTATTATGTTATGATGTGCATAATTCTGTGTTGTGTAGTGTTTGTAATTATACTGTGTACTATTAGTCTTAATTATCTAGTGTATATGAATTTTGAGTTCTATATGGTATATATGTTCATGGTGTATAGTATATATGCTCTAGTTGATGTTAATGATCTACCTGGTATTTTTATATAAATTGAAGTTAAGAGTTTTGGTCGATATATAGTCTGTACTATGTATCTTAGTAATAAATACAGTATTAGGGCTAGTATTCAATACTACTTTTTATGTACTATAGCTAGTCTAATTATACTTGCTGGTCTTAGTTTTGTATATAGTTGTACAGGAATTACTAATCTGGCTTGAGTGTATATTTATACACATGTTTAACTATGTAATGGGTACATGATAATAGGCTATATATTAATAGTGCTAGGGTTTATAATTAAGATTGGCGGTGCACCTTTTCATATATGATCTATATCTGTATATAATTACACACCTATTATTATAATGAATATAATCATGATTGTACCTAAGCTTTCTAATCTATTTATACTTTATAGTATAATATATAATCTAAGTATAAGTCATCTATATCTAAATAATATATTTATTCTATTTATCTGTATAAGGTTTGTTGTATAATCTATTTATCCTATAGGCTATGCTAAATTTAAGCGTATTGCTACATATTCAACAGTTAATCATCTGTCCTTTATACTTAAACATATAGTCATATGTAACTTATATAGTATATTTGAAGTATGACTTTATATTTTTTAATATCTTATATTTAATGTACTTTTTTATATTTAGTTTATAGATACTATCTATCGTTATGTTATCAAACATATGTATCTACTTACAGGTCTAATAAGTCATAACCGTTATATAGCTATAGTCTTTTATATATTTATATGTTCAATTTGTGGTCTTCCTCCACTTATTGGTTTCTTTGGTAAGTACTATACTATTATGCTCTGTATTTATAACTCATATTATATACTTGCAAATATAGCTATTATTACTAGTATAATTGGTTCTTATTACTATATTAATCTGATCCGATACACAGTATTTAATACTTCTGGTATTAAGTATAAAAATACACTGCTATTTAATAGCACATATTCTGCTCTATTTAGTGGTATACTCTCTATAATTACACTAGCTATACTTATATTCTTTATATATTCTGATTATGTTCTGTATTATATCAACATAATGTATTATGTATATTTCTTGTATCTAATCTCTAGTTTGACTTTCCTAGTATATCTTATATTTATCTTTGTACTCATTACAGTACTACTAGTAGTTAATAAACTATTTTCTATTTTTGTTAACGATAGTCAGAAGGTTACTTATTATGAATGTGGTTTTAAGTCCTATTACATCGTGAATTGAAGTCCTATTGCTATCATCTATGGTGTAGTTGCTATCATATTTATGGTATTCGATATTGAGATACTCTTTGTATACCCCTTTATATCTAGTATTATATATGTGTCTATCTACGGATATTATATCTTCCTTATATTATTATAATTCTAAGCTTTGGTCTTATATGTGAATATGTTTTCGGTATACTTGATTTTAATACTCCATAATCTCTCTCTATTATCTCTTCCCACTAAAGTAGAGTTAGTTACTTAGTAGTATGGAGTTATCTATGTTCATCCCACTAGAATTTGTTATTTATAACATTGGAGCTATCTTTGTTTTTTCCACTAGAGTAAGTCAGTAAGTTACTCAGTTAGTTAAATTAGTACCTATAGTCAGGAGTTATTTATGTTTTATAGTCTAACCTATTATCTTGTCTAAGAAGACGGAAATATATTATATTTTGTCATTATTGGTTATTTGCAGTAACTGGACACCAGTTTAAATTTGGTTATTTCCAGTACATTCCACTTAATATCTTATATTCTAGCCATCATCCAACAATCAGCCCACAATCAGTTAATTACTCTACAGGGTTTGGTATTATCCTACAGGTTTGGTATATTTAGGTATTACCCCATAAACAAATAAGCCAGGGTAGGTATATTTTTGTAATGTCTCATCCTACAAGGTATATTAGTTATAGTAGCTTATCGGAAAAAGTATTTATTTGAAGCATCAAATGATTGATGTTCGATCACTAAAATAATCTTGTATCCTATGACTAACTAGTTATTTATACTTACTATTTTTTATGACTACTGATACACCTTATCTAATCTAATCTAATCTAATCTTTTTTTTTTACTACTGATACACTTAAATTTTTGTTTGTTTTTACTACTGATACACCTAATTGGTTTGGAATAAACCTCAAAAATCCATATAAAATTTTTATTGTTTTGTTTTTAACCTTCTACGTCTATATTGAATTATATATTAAATATAAGTTTATGATTTTTTATCTGCTTAATTATTTCTTAATATTAATCTATGTGTTAAAGTAAAGATCTTTCATAGGAAAAATTATACGGCTAGTTAGAAAATTTATGTTAATTAGGTTAGTTGTTAATAGTTCGGGTAGTTCGAATAGATAAAAAAGATAAAGATAAAAGAAAGAAAAAGATATCCAAAAGTTAGGTAAACAAATAGATTATTTAATAAATTAATATTAGCACAAGTCTTAGTACCTAATTTACTTTAAAACTAGTTAATAAAAAGTCTTATTAACAGAACTAATTAATCTTAGTACCTAAGTCATATTAATACCTAACTCGAATTATTATAAATACACAGCATCTTAGTATATATAAGGCTAGTCTTAATTCAATTATTAATATTAAGAAATAAAAAGTCTTATTAACAAAACTAATTAATCTTATTAACAAAACTAATTCGTATTAGTACATTTATAAATCGACTACTAATATTTCTAAAAAGAACCTAATTCATTTTAATACATTTATAAGTCAGCATTTTTTATTTTTATTTTTAATTAATAAGTTAGGCTATAATTTAGTTATTACTTAGTAATTTTGAAAAAACTAAAGAAATAATTTTTGTTTTGTAAGTTTCATACCTAATTAATCCTGAGTAAAAATTAAGTAAAGCAACTAAGTAGGGCAATACTAATCCTTAGTTTAATCTATTCTTAAAAAAAATTTAATAAAATAAGTCTACTATAATTAGTAAAAGTACGGGGTTAATATCAATTAAATTATATAGATATATCAAGGTCGTTTCAGTCTAGTCGTTTTACTTATTGTTAAATTGGAAAAATTTGTAATAAGTAGCCTAATTTAAGTTTTAAGGTATTTTACGTTAGTTTAATTAAAAATAAAAAATTAAATATCCAGGAAATTAACAAAAATATCTCACATCTAAATCAATCAGACAAATTACATCAAAAGCAACATCAAGTAGTTTACCTTAATCATAATTGGAATTAACTCAAAATTTATTGCTCAACAGTGGAAAACAAATTAGTTAATATAGCTTTATCTATTATCAAAAACATGAATAAATATACGAGAATTGAATAAAATTTATTAATGCATTGGCCAAAATTAGTAAAGTTCTCAAGAATTAAATAATATTTTTATTATTCATAACTAGATATTATAGTAGAGATGTGTACAGCTTAAGGAATAGCAATAGCTTTAGTTAAATTAACGACAATCTAATGAATCGATCTCAGCTAGAAAATAAGATTTATATCATCTTCTTAATTACATTTAATTTATGAGCAGCTTCAATAACAATACAAATTAAGATTTATCGCATATATAAATATATTGGTATTTATGGACTATGTTAGAAAATTGTTGTTTGCTTAATAGTTTTTATTGTGTTCTCCTGCAATCTCTTTTTTAATATTAAACCTAAGTATAATTTATTTTTAATATGCTATTTTAATACTTTCTTACTATTTGTTTTAAAGTAAGAGTTTTAAAAAATTTTATGACTTATCTAGTTTTTCTAAATTTTTAATTTTTATCTCAACCTACCTAATTTGTAACCATTAAAGATAATACTTATTTTCATAAATTTTGTTAGTTTGTGTTTTATTTTTTGTTTTAAGTTTTATTCCATAGTTTTATTACTTTCAATTTAAATGGGTTTTGATATTGCTATAATTTATTAAAAATTGTTCCTTTATTTTATTTTGTTTATTTTACTAATTTTGTTAATTGAGATGTAAGAACTTAAAGCATTTTTGGATTTTACTTTATTTTAAAATTTGACTGATTTTAGTATCAACTTACATTTTACATCAGGGTAAGACTTTCCATTTTTATATAAATTTATATAACTTTATACTTATTTAACTGCTTTTTAATAATTTATTGTTTATTAATCCTAATTTTAATTTAGTTATTTATTAAATTTAATATATTTAATATATTTATTGTTGCATTAGACTAAAGTTTTGTCTCTTTTTAGAGCAAGTAACCAGATATAACTAAATACGATTAACATTTCATTCATATACTGAGCTACATGTATAATACTGAAACAGCAACACATTAGGTCCTTATGACACAACCCAGCATTGATCATTTAGTTTCGGGTATAACACACATGACTATATCTTAATTAATTTATACATACATATAAATATAGACTATACGTCACACCAAGCATGTTAACTAGTCCACGCGCCTATACAAAAGGTATCAAACCTAGCAATAAATTGGTTTGCACTAACTATAACCACAAATAAGTTTATGTATCACCAGTCAAACAACTTACTTTCCACCTATTCCCTGTCGGTACTATACACTATAGCTAATATAATCATATCTCAGGTTTAGATTTCAATAGTACTCCTATATTACACCATGATAATAACATGATAACTCTGTATACTGATACCAATATAAATATATATATAAGACAGATTAATACTAAGATTAGAGATCAACCCTAGTCACAGCATTATACATAAGTATATAACACAAGCATATCATTCCAGATATAAATAATTAATACCATATTATATACACATTATTTTAGATAAATACACACCTTTATATATGTTTATGTCGATCATACTACATATACCTCAATTGATTTATTTTTCATATGCTACTTTAATACATTAGTTCACATAGTTATAATTAACTGTATTATATACACAATTCTAGTTTACTTTATGAGTAACCTGGGACTAAAAAAATACATCCCACATAATGAACTCCTTATTATATTGCTTAGGACTACACTGAGGTTATACACAACATCATTATATTATCTTCAGATAAATCATACTATTAATTAAGTAATAGCCAACTACTTAGTAGTTAATAGGGATTAGAAAAGTAGTAGTGATGTTTAAAGGAAACAGTATAATAATACTACCTAGTACAGATATAAATAGTATAAGACCAACAACAATAGTGTATAGAGACGTAATAGTACAATATATGTACCTATAATACTAAACATATAAACATAATCAATATGATAGTTAATATCGTAATTAGCACACACATCTATATAATAATTTATAGTATAATGACCACTAGCTGTATAATAATACATAAATAGTAGTATAATAACAGTATATTGAACATAATAGAGCTGAGAACTAGTTGTTACCATATCAATGAAGTGTAGGTTTAGCAGCATAATAAGGAATATAAAGATCATGAGTATAGCACCAATATATACCAGTTTTTAAATAAAGCCAAATATGTTAATCATACTTACTAGTATAAAAGCCAAACTAATAACAGTTTCTACTAGATAAATAAAAGCATATACAAAAATATCAGTTATTGATATCACAATATAAATATATACACATAATTATATAATAGACTGTCAACAGATTTAATTTATTTTTTTTAGAGTAATATACACAATGACCAACCTAATAGTTCAATATTTACAGATAAGGGTAAGGTAAGGTAAGGTAAGGTAATAAAACATAACTTAAAAGTAAATAGTATACTAAATGTCATAAAAACAATACTTACAGAGATTGGTAGTAGCTCTAGCCAGCAAAACTGCATTAGTTGATCAAACTTAAGACGAGGTAGTGTAGCTCGAACTCAAACAAAGACAATCATATTAAATACAGACTTAAGACCTAGGATTATAGATTGTATCGAGAACACACAATTTATAGGTATAAGAGTAAATATAAAACCACCATAGTACAGACTAGAAATACTAGTACTAAAGTACACAATATTAGAGTACTCAGATAAAAAGAAGAACACAAATATAACCGATGAGTGTTCAGTCATATAAACTGCTACAAGCTCTGATTCAGCCTCTATTATATCAAAAGAAGTTATACCTGTCTCTGCTAGTATAGTCACTCAAAAACATTAGATACACAGGACCCATAATAATTATATTCCATACACAGATCTGATTATGGGCTATGTCCACATAATTAAATGAATTAGAAACACACATAATAGTCATTATTAGGATACCTAGTATTAGTTCAGAACTTAGAAACTGAGGAGTACTACGAATAGTAGATAGATACGTATACTTATTATTAGCGAATAAACCAGCAAATACGATACCAAAAACAGAAATACTATTAATACATATACTAATTATCACATTGATACTGTTATTATATACCATATAGTACTCTGTAAAAGGCACAGTACATCAAATAACTAGACTAATAAACAGCCTAACCACAGGACTAATCCAAAATAGTAGTGCATTAGACTGATTAGGGTATACAACCTCTTTCACCAGTAGTTTAACCGCATCAGCTATAGCTTGAAACAGACCAACATAAGCCACATTATTAGGACCAATTCGACGCTGCATATAGGCCATGAACTTACGTTCAATAATTGTAATATAGGCTATAATCAATAGTAAACATACCACAGTAATAATATCAATCAGTATGATACTAACTAGATCAAAAATGTATCAAGATATAAACATAAGGTAAGTAAGTGCAATAGTCATTATCAAGACATGAGTATAGATACAAATAATTTAATTTAATTTTATTTAGTTATCTGAACACTAATATTATGATGGAATTGAACCAAAGTAAATAAATAAATTGCAAATATCCGCCGACACCAGTCGACACCATAATACATACATCACCTATAAGATATACTATACCACACACCATAATAAATACATACATACTAGTATACATCACGCATAAGATATACTACAGACCATAATACATAGTAATATACATCACCTATAAGATATCGCCTATATGAATATAATATTATAATAATACAACTATACTAAGGTACGAAGTGATAAATTCAAATAGAATCTTAATTAGTAATTAACTAACCTCACCAATAGTAGCATATCCACAACTTAGGACAGATTGAATCGAACAAAACATAGTTACTACCAAAATGTAAAGTCTTACCCTTAAACAATATTCTACCCAGAGACACAACACAACTCACTAACTAAGGACTGACTGTATCAGGGTATGAAACTTGCTACCTATTAGATTTGAACTAATGACACCGAAGTAAAGTTATATATTTTACCTTAAACTAAGGTAACCTGCACACAATACTAGACTTAATTTAAACTAGAAGTTGTAATGGGATTCTACTACTAATACTACTACACTAGAACTTGTAACGGTATTCTACTAGAACCTGTAACGGGATACTATTACACTAGAGTATGTAAAATACTACACTAAAAAGGTAATGTATATATGTACTAGGATAGTCTAAAAATGAGATGAAAATTCAGTACAGGTTTTAAATACTTAGGTTTTACCATTAAAATAATAGACCAAGAACCAATAATACCACTAGACAAGACATATGTATTTTATTATAGCTCACAAATATATAGTTTATAAATATGTATTATAGTTCATAAATATGTATTATAGCTCATAAATATGTAGTATAGCTCATAAATATGTATAGATAAGATAGATCATATGTATAGTAATAGGGTTAAATATGGGTAGGCTCTGTGTTAGGAATCAATTATATAAATCTAAGTCTGTAGTATAGGTCATATGAGTATAGTATAGTCAGTCATATGATTGGTGGTTGAGTAGAGGATACAATACCAAAGTAAATGGTATAATAAATTATTACTCATTCGCATCAAATCGTCCTAAATTAGAATATATAATTTGATTACTATGAGCATCCTGTGCTTTGACGTTAGCGTATAAACATAAATTAAAAACAATGAGAAAGGCTTTTAAAATTTTTGGTTTTAACTTAAAAGTCCCTGATACTGATCTTACTTTGTATGATTTTACACAATTTAAGGTTATTAATGAATTTAGAAACCATGAAATGGATAAGAATAATATTGATAAAATTTTAATCTCAGATTGAGCGTCTAATTTACAAGAAACTTAAGCTCTTTCAAATTAAATTTAAAACATTTAACAAGGATGACCCCTATAAATTAGTTAAATTAGTGCTATGAACCGTAAACAAATCCCTCTTTTTAACTTTCAGCATAAAGAATTACATAGAGGTAATCTAAACTATTGAGAGTACAGAAAAGTAGAAGAATATAGACCTTAAAATTCTAAGTAAATTAAAACTATACTTAGGGTTTTTCAATCCACCTTAAGGGTGCCAAGTAAATATAAAATAAATTATTTCACTTACATGTCAAGTTGAATCTTTTAAATAAATATTTTTGATATGAATTTATATACTAGTATTGCATGAAAAGCCCTCGCCACTATATTAAAACAGATCTGATAACCCTTATTTTCTTATGAGAGCCACGGTTTCATACTTGGAAGATCAGTACAATCTGCTTTATAAGTACTCTATCTTTAAGGGAAAACTACTATGGACTAATACAAGGAAACATTTCCAAATGTTTTGATGCATCCCTCATAACACCCTAATGAACCTCGTTAAAAAAAGGGTAAAATGTGCTATAACTCTAAAATTAATACAAAAGCCCTAAAAGCTGAATACATCGACCCTGACACCGGCAATCTTGTCAAGTCCAACATAGGAACGCCCCAAGGTAATGTACTGAGTCCGCTGCTTGCGAACATCAATCTAAACGAACTTGATAAGTTTATGGCTGATCTTAAAATCAGATTCAATAAAGATAAATAAAGACAGAGAAACCCAAAATATGCGGCACTAGTAAATATGCAACAACGTTCGATTAACCCCGAAGATAGGCTAAAGCCCATATAATTATGCTAAGTTGGTGGCCTACAACTCCCTAGAGCCTAAGTTAAAACGACTATTATACGTGAGATATGCAGACGATTTCGTAATTATGGTTTAAAAAAAACAAAAAAAAAGGTTGACGCCCAACACTTTTAAAGAAAGTAAGTAATTTCTTAATCGATAAATGTGGTCTTAATCTAAGCAAAGAAAAGACGCTCATCACCAATACTAGAAAATCTTTAAGTTTCCTAGGCGCGAGTTGTAGTCAAGCGCAGATGGTAAAAACTCTCTGCTGAGAACCAAATCGAATCTTAGAAGACGAATGACTACTAGAATGAGAATGTACGTCGACCTTCGTAAGATCTATAAGAAGCTGGTGGACAGTGGATTCGCTCGATACAACCCAAATGTCAATATTCACATTCCTCAAGGTACAGCAAAATGCCCTAATCAACTTCGATCATTGTGATATAATTGCCTTGTACAATATGAAGATTAGGGGTCTACTAAACTTTGTCACCTTCGCTGGAAATAGAAGTAGGCTCTGAACCGTTATCTGAGTCCTGCTTAAAAGTTGCGCTCTTACCCTAGCAAAAAAGCAACAAATAAGGAGTATGCATACCATGTTCAAGAGATACGGGCGAACCCTAAAGTGTACGAAGACAGACGTAGAAATACTTTTTCCCAGACCCTAAAAGCGACTTATGACTATAAAGTAAACCGCAATGCTCCAATAAACCTTGACTTCATAGATATTAGTTGGAGTAAAAAGCTAACAGAGTCCAACATAAACAAAGCGTGTGCAATCTGTGGAACCTCTTCTGATATCCCAAATGCACCACCTCAGATATGTGAAGGACGTTAGACAGAAAATTAGAAAAGGAAATGCAACATTTGAAGTATGAACGGGTGCGTTTAAGCGTAAACAGATACCTCTGTGTAAATACCACCATATCCTTTACCATAAGGGGAACTAAATTATTGGGATATAAGGTTGGTCAGCGATTTCACCAAAGGTCTTGAACCGGAATCAATTCGGTCTTAATCATAATGCGCTTAACCGGTCATTTAGATTGGAGCGATCTTACGTACCAGCTCATTGTAATCGGTCCAGTGGTATTTCGAATCCTCAAGTAAATACCAAAAATCGTATTGTCAAGACTTATGCTAGCGTTCTCCCAACTCGACGTCATTAATTTAATTAACGCAATCTCAGCAAAGTAATTTAAGGGGCGAGCCGGATGATGGAAAAGTATCAAGTTCGGTTTTAGAGGGCAGCTAGTCTTACCCCTACAGCTAAACTAAATAGTTGATAACATAGTCTATACTTTTTGTAAATAAAGAAAATTTTCTTTTAATTTTTAATTAAATTTATAGTTGTTTGAGATGGATACTCACTTAAGAATGATACACTAACACAATTTTTTTTTTTGTTCACTACATTATCTACTACCTTTTGTTTTAGCAGCTCTAGTTGTTATGCATCTAATTGTTCTAAATGAACACGGAAGTTATAAACCTATAGCTATTAGGGCTAATACGAATCGACTAGCTTTCCATCCTTATTTTGTATTTAAAGATCTTGTAACTGTTTTTGTTTTTTATTTGCAATACTACTAGTTCTATTTCTATTTGTATTTTAATTAGGTACAAAGACTATTAGATTTTTGTCTAACTTGAACACCCTACAGTTTGTTTTAACTATTAAATAGTCTAGTCAATTATTATTATTGTTATTTTATAACGTGTTCCTGAATGGTATTTATTTTATTTGTGAGAAGAAATGTTGCCTTTTTAAAAACCTAGTTATTGTATTGAATTTTTATAGTTTTAGGTGAGAACAGATACCCTCGTCTTTCAACTTGTTTATTTATTTATTATTTGCTGCCGTTATTTTTAACTGTTAAACGACTATACACTAAAATTTTATTCCTGTAAAGTAATACATACTCTATCTTATTATTATTTGATCTTTTTTCATATTATGCTATTCTGAGAAGTGTTTCTAATAAACTACTTGGTGTTATCGCTATGTTTATAACTCTACTTATTCTACTTGCTCTACCTATTGTAGATACTTATCGTGTTAAAGGTATTCAATTACGAGGTATTGCTCAATTTTTCTTTGGTACACTTATTGTTTGTTTCTTTCTACTTATGTTCGTTGGATCACAACAACTCCATGTTGATGAACCTTACACTACTATTGCTACTATTGCTACTATTTAGTACTTCTCTTACTTTATCATTATTATACCTATTGTTGGTATTATTGAAAATACTCTAATAGATATTGCTCTTGATAATAAATTGTGAACATGAAATGAAATGAAGAATAACCCCTTTTATTATTATTATTATTATTACTACTTTATTCTATTATTATAGAGAATTTAGCATAATGGTTAATGCCCTAAATTGTAACTTTAGATTCTGCCACTTCGATTCTGGTAGTTTTGTTTACTCCTATTTTAATAACTTTTTCAAGGTTGAACATTCATTATTTTATTTCTCTATATAGGCTAATTTTAAATTGGTTTAACTATTATTTGTACTATTTTACTCTATTTTTATACTTATTTATTATAGGCTACTCATTTTCCTTGCTTCTTTATTGTATATAGAACCACTTGTTATCGTATCATTCATTTTCTTATTTAAATATTTGTATTTCTTGTTGTATATCTTGGGACACTTGGTGTTGGTTTTATTGGTATTTCATATCTTATTGTATATGTTGGTGCTATTGCTATTCTATTTTTATTTGTTATTTTAATGCTTAATATTCAACTTGCTGAACTTAGTGGTAGTAATTATAATCATGTTCTTCCTCTAGCTTTCATTGTTGGTAGTCTATTTTTATTTGAACTAAGTAGTTATATAACATTTATTAATGCTAGTCTTAACTTTATAAAAATATTGTTATACTATTTAATAATCTTAGTCTTGGTCTATTTCAATGGTTTAATTAACTTATTCTTGGACTTGATAAAACATCTGATATTTTTCTTACATTTAATCATATACCTGCTGATACTTATTTTACTAGTTTATTTAAACTCAATATCTTGGGCAAATTGTATTTACTAATGTTGCTATGTGGCTTATTATTAATAGTATTATCATGATGCGTACTCTGCTTTACCGATTGTGCTCTTAAGAATTAAGTAATTATTATACCCTTTTTAAAGCTAATTAATTGCTATTATTTAATCGAATAGAAAGCGTTGAGGATATATAAAATATTGGATTAATTTTACTAGAGCAAATCCAACTACTGTATAGGTACTTTATGAATAATGAAGTTTTATTACTTACTTACATATTGTAATATTACACTTTGACTTTTAGAGTATTATACTTAATCATGGTTGTTTCTTATTTACTTACTACGCAAATTGATAAGCTGCATAACGTTGATAAAATCTATGTATCTTCAAATTACTAATTACTATTCCCATTTTTATTATTTATCTCTATTAAAGTTTAATTTTTATATATCATTTTTAATTGTACTATATTAGGTGCTCTTACTTTATTATTTTATCTTATCCTTTATTTAACTTTGAGACTTATTAAAACCTAACATATCATTAGGACTTGTTAATCCCTTTATTATTGATTATCTTCAACCTGCTAATTTTGCTTATATATGAAAATTTGCTAATCCTCACTAAACTTATTTTTAATTTGTATTCTTTTCCTAACTAAAGTTAATTTTGGTATTTTCTTAATATATAAATTAGGTATACTCAGTATCTATAAATAATATAATTTTTTAAAATAAAGATAGAAAAATAAATTAGTAAATTTAAAATCAGAAGTAAAGTAATATCTCATTTCTGGTAGAAAATCAGCAAACTCTTTTGTTTTACATCTAATCATCTATAAGAATATTTTTATAAGAACATGAATATTTCCTCTTGTTCTCTTTGAAATATAAATTTTATATTAATTCTTTTTAATGTTTAAAGTTTTTTTTTAATAAAGTAGAACATGCGCATCTCAGTTTATAAATAATTAAGATAATTAATTAAATAATTAAATAAAAAAGTAATAAAGTTACTCTCGCATTTATCTCTGAATAGTTATAAAAATTAAATAAAGTAAATGAAAAAGTAAATAAAATAAACAAGGTAGTACGCTGCGCGTCCATATAACATATATTACTTAATATATTGATAAAATAATAAAATTAAATAAAGTAGACGCTACGCGTCCTTAGCTTAAAATAATTAATAGTTAAAATAAAAATAAATAATCAGATAAATAAGGTATGACGCTGCGCGTCTCTTAAACACCGACTAAGAAATAATTTTTTTAAATTAAAAGTAAACTAGTGCTCCGCTACCTTTATCTCCAAGTATAAATTAATTTGATAATAAAATATTTAAATTAAACAACTAGTTCGCTGCACGTCCTTAAGCTAAATGAAAGATTTTCTAAATAAAAAGATTAAATAAATAAAAACTAAATCAACTTTTGTGTCCGCATCTCTTAATTCAATTAGTATTTCAAAGTAATTAAATAGTAAATAAAAAGTTATTCAAATAATGAAAGTTTCGCAACTCTCCTAAAACTTGACTATCAAAGTATTTTAAATAAAATATTATCTCTGTATAAAAAAGTATTTCATTGTATCAAAATTAAATTAAAATTAAGGAAAAAGCTTACAAGTTGCTATTATTATTTTATAAAATATATAATAAATAAAAAATTATGTTAATTAAATATTAAATTAGTTTAAATAAATTCAATAGTAAATTAATAAGTTAATTGAAATAATAATTTAATTAATAAATAAATTAGTAAACTATATTAAAACAATAGTAATTTTCGTTAGAATCCTTGTATCAATAAGAAAATCCTCTTCGTATGTCTATTTTATTAAAAACACCCTAAACTTCACAATTATAATGTAATATAAACTAACTAATATTTGTTGTATTTGTTGTTAAGTAATATAATTATTGACCTTTAATACCTATCTATATAATTATTTTTATTATTTCTAATATTTGATATAATTTAACTTGTGTTTCAATAAGGTAAAATACATACATTTATATTACAATAAACATTAAAACTACTAATTTATCCTACAGTACCTAACTTACCAGATAACAAATTTCCCCCTAAAAATCCCCTCTAAACCAATTCCAACAATTAATACAAATGGTAAACTCTAGTCCCCATATAAATAAATTTAAACCAATAAAAATAATAAACAAATATAGTAATAAATGTCTCTCCTAAAGTTTCACTTTTCCAATTCTAAACCTCTTGAACACTATTATTAAATTGACTAAACCAACTAAAACAAAATAATTTTCTTCAACTCATATAAACAATAAATTTTTTCTATTCTTCTTTTATAAGAGTATTAGAATTTATCTATTTTTTACATTTTAGGATTTGGTTATTTGGTTATTTTGACTCTTTGATTTCTTTAAGTGGGTATTGAATCTGTTGTTGATTATTTTGTTTATTTATTATGGAGTAGAGAATACCTATTTCTTTTATCTAAGTAGAGGGAGAATGCCAAAAATTAGTATTTTTCTAAATTTATAATTATATATTTAATTCTTTGAAAAGCAAATAGTGTTTTAATTAGTTTATATATCTTTATTAGCTTAAGGAAGCTAGTCTTGATTACTATTTTATTTATTTATATTTGTAACCATTTTTAATTATGATAATACCGAATTTATCTTTTGATAATATGAGTATAGCTAAATTTACTATTGTTTTATTTTATAACCTGAAAATACTTAATATTATTTAATATTTAATTTGATTACGTATAGAATACTTAAATTATAATCTTTGGTAATGAATAGTATACGTCTATTAGCTAATGAATAGTATACCAAATTTTAATTAGTCTTTAATTAGTGAGATGCGGAAAATTAATAAGAATATGTTTAAATAGATAATGAATATTATACAAAATAAATTAAAGTTAGTTTAAGCATAAGCGGAAAATGCAATAATCTTTAATGCAAGATTTTATTTTAGTTAAATCTTAGTTGGAATACGATGATAATATTTAAAAAATAAGTTTAATTCAGAACGGGTATAATACTTACAATAAGGTTAAATAGTCAGATGCGGTAAATCTATTTTATTAATTATTTTAATAATAATTATATATTATATATCTTATAAATGTGCGGGAAAAATATAATTAATTTTATAATAAACTAATAAGACGCGCAAGTTCTAATTTAAATTTATCTTTTTTGATTATGCAGAAAATAGCAAAATTACTATTGTTTTTTCTTAAAATAAGAGAGGTACTTTATTAAAAATATTTAGATCTAACGGGTTTTATAACTAAATTATCTAATTCTTTAGTCTGGGACTATACTTAAAATTATTTAATAATCTCTTCAATAGTACGGAATTATACTTTAATTAATTAATCTTTTAGAACAGGACTTATACCAAAATTATGTATTCCTTTCTAAAATTTAGATAGATGTTTTTTTTATTTAACTTTTTTAATTAGATATTAAGTATCTTAGAGTAAGGTATCCAAGGTAGTAGGTTTATTTATATTATTTAATAAAAATTATTTTATTTTGATATTAAGTTAGTTTAACTTACATAATGCGGAGGTACTAGTTGTTTATATTTTTATATAAAATTATTTATTAATTGTTTTAAAGGACGAACAGTGGAGAAGGTGTTTATAATTTATTATAAATTTATTTAGCTTATTTAATATTTTATTAGCATTGATCCGCGTATTTACTTAATTTAAAATTGTATTTATTTTATTTTTTATTCTCAAATAATTGATTACTTTTTTATGGTTGGAGAGGGAGCCAATATTAGAATAAGCTGACACAGAATATTAGTTAATTATGTTTTTTATTAATTAATTTACTTTTCGTGGTGAGATGCGGAAATTCATTTAAATACTACTTTTTTAAAATCTTTAAAATTATTTTTAATAAACGTCAAGGTGCGCGGGATTTATTCATTTAAATTTAAACTAAAATTTTATTAGTAAGCTTTTATTAGTTTATGTATTTAATACAATTATGTGAATCTTTTTTTTTAAACTTATATTAAATTATTAATTAGTGTGAATCTTTTATATTCTATTTTTATTAAAATTTTACCAATAAACTATTTACTTTAAATAAAGTATTGGAAGTTGTAATTTTTTATTTTAAGTATTTTATAGCGCAATTATTTCTAGTTGTAAGCTTTTACTATTTATTTTGATCTACTTTGTTTAGTTTAAACTATCATTATTAAAAGAGATACGCGCAATACATAGGTTTGTAACTTTTTAATATTTTTATAGATAAACTTGTAATCCTTTAATTGATAAGCTTTAAAAGCTGTTATTAGCTACTTGTAAATTTTATTAGTTATTTTTTATTAATTAATATTAAAAATATTTTACTTGGTGTTATAGGTAAGCGCGGTTAATACAATTTTTATTAAATTTATTTTAATTATTTTATATTAAGTTATTTATTAGCCGATGCTAAAAAAGTAAGATTATTTAACTTTATTTAAATTATTTTATCAAGTTACATATTACTTCTAGTTAAAGGATTTGCAGCCTAATGTTAATTGCTAATTTATAAGGTTTTATACTATTTTAATAGTGTTTATTAACTACTTGTAATCTTTTTTTAATTATTAGTACGCGCGAATAAGAACTACTTGTAATCTATTTTATAAAATTATATATTAAGTTTAATCACTAAGTTGTAATCTTTTTTTTTAAATAAAATTTTTAAGTTACACGCATTAATCGCATAAGTGGACAAAATACTAAACCATTTTAAATATTCCACAATTAACGTCTAAAGAGCCCACCGAAATGTCGATCCATAACCAAATTATCATAATATCAACCCGTCTTTTCATATGAGGAAGTAAAGCGACGAGAAAACAGGAGCCGAAATAACAGGTTACTACAATAAAGAAATGAATTACTATATAAGCACTCTAATGAAACTCTAAAAGTATTTAATTAAAAAAAAAGTTGAATTTATTTCAGAAATAATAAAATAAACTTAAAAATAAAATTGAAACATTTAACAATAACTTAGAAACAATGAGTTTAAATAAATTAAATCAATTACATGATAAACTATCAAAATAAGATACAAGAACTAAAATATAAATTAGTAACAATAAAAGACAAACACTTTAATAAAATATTGTGAAAGTATCCTAAAATTGATAAAGAAATTATAGTACTAGTAGTTTTTTAAATTAAAGAAGTTCTATACAAACTACTCATGATAATATTGATTCAACTACTCATTATTTAGTAAAAAAAAAATATTCTACTTCTGAATCTAAAAAACATTCAAAGCTGAATTTGAAATAATATTTAATAATAATAGTATGAATTTATTAAAAATAAAGAAATAGTAGAAATTTTATAAAAATATTAGAAGAAATAATTCATGATTCAAATTAAATTCTAAAGAAAAACAGATAATTTTTAAATAAAAGGCACTTATTGATAACCTATAGTATAATGATAACATTTTATAAAATTTAGGAATTACTTCAATAGCAACAAAATAGCAAATGATATAATGTAAGAATCTAATCCAAATAATGGTTAGCAAAAATGAATCTAAAAAACAATAATACATATATAAGTTTTAATTATTATTTCTTAATTAATAGCTATTAAAATTAGGTTCTTTCTTAATAGAGATATTCAGTATAAAACCTACATATATAGTAGATAGAACATACAAATTAAATTTTGAGGATACTGTTAATTTACTGATTTAGCTAATTTAGTAATTAATGAAGAATTTTTCAATTTAATACAGACCAATTTTATTTTATCTACTATTTTACCTATGTTCTGTGAACCTAATACATGGTCAGAAACAGAATTTGGTGGTAATTTTGAATATAAATATAGAAAAGATGATATAATAATACTAGCGCATAATGGAAAGGTAGAATTTATACTAAATTTTTTTATAAAATATCAAGGTAGTGAATTATCTTCAGCTTTAATTAAAATTTGATAAGAAAAATCTATTAATGACCTCAACCTAGTAGACTAAAATTAGTTTAATAATAGGTGGTAGAATAAACAGAGTTTGGATGCTTGAGGTGGGATTACTTATTATTTTAAAATTAGTTTTACAGCATCACTAAAAGCTTGAAGTACACCATAATAACCTACTACATTAGGACCAACACTAGTTGTATAGAACCTATAACTTTCCGTTCAATAAGTGTTATAAAACTAAAAATAGTAGAATATGTACTAGAACTACTATAATTTCCATTAGACTATAAATAATTGAAAACATTTTATTATTGATTTATTTTTAATTGTTTTAAGCTTATTACTTATAATTTAGTTTATTTTATATATTTAAAATATGAATAAAATTATTAAAATACTTAAGATTGTTCCCATTCTAATAATATAATTATATAATAAATAGAAATATTAGTAGTAGTAGTAGTAGTAGTTATCTAAATAGAAATAGTAGTAGTTATTCTAATTAAAATTATTACCATTATTTAAACTAAAATTTTTAATTAATATAAGTTAAGGTATTTATCAACACTTAATAATAAGTTTACCAAATATACAGTTAATGTAAATTTTAAATAAAAGGTTAAAAAAAAAAATGTTGTATGTCTAGCTTTGCCAAATCGGAGCATTAAGATTAGAGCTTTGTCATTGCTGGCATTCGTGATAATCGTTTTTTCTCTGCTAAATTATAGGTTTAGCTCAGATTTAAGAAAGTAATGAATCCGAATCAGGTTTTATTAAAGTTCATTTTTCGATCCTCTGACCCCGATAATTCAATCATCTGCATAACGAACATAGACAAGCCTCTGGATTTACCAATCTGGAGAGTCTCTAGACTGGACATTCATCATTAGTTTGTGATATTTCAACTTGGTAAACTGATCTTTGGCCAGGTCTTTACGATTCTATAATCTACTCCATGCAGGATTGATTCTAGCTTTAACCCCTTTATCAAATTCACCTTTCAGTTGTTATACAAATTTGTCCATTTAAATCATATATACATTTGAAATTGTTGAGCTTATGATAGAACCCTTTGGGGTACCCGAACCCGACATAAAGTGTTTAAATACTCGAAATTCGAAGTAACCTGCTTTAAGGGCTTACTTTATCATCCGCAGAAATATCAGATATAATATTTTATTACTTAAGATCTTCAAAACGATATCAGGGCTATTTAAAACATTGGGTGATATTTCATTCAGTGTATCACGTAGCAACTCCGAACACCTGATATATAGTTATCAGAGCAGTGTGCCATTCTTTTTCTGGTCTTAACCCAAGTCCTCGTTTGGATAAGAAGTTTGTGTGTTCAAAATGGCTTATACGATCATTAGTTGGCTTATTGAACTAGCTTATCTATGCTAGTGCTATTCTAATACCCCTCATTTCACAGTTGCCCTTAGGATTTTCAACTCTTCTACCTCGAAAGATTTTGAATGTACCTTCTTTAAGACTTTTAATTCTCCTTTCTAGAACTTCCTGAGACATACAATCCAAAGTAGTAGCTATTATTCCTTTCGTCATATTACCAGGCTTACTTTTAATAATAGTGTTTGTAGCGTGTCGATCGTTAAACCCCCAAAATAAGTGTTTTAGAGGAGGGGGTAGAATCCGTCATACTTTTAAAAGTAACTTTTGTTTATTGTATTGGCTTTACAAGCCTTTAACTTTAATTAAATTTATTTAAGTAGTATTTATAGCCGGATTAGATCTATTTTGTTTTTATTAAGATTAGATTTTTGGCCCTTTTAAGCACTTAAAATTTAAATAAAAGCTACAAACCTTTCCATAAATGATGGATATATAAAGTAAATCAAAATTATGTTTTATAAAATTAAATGTAGTCTTTTTTATGCTAATCTATCAAAAGTTTTAAAGCACTTATATTTTTGCATCTAAGTTGATCAGACTCGAACTGATATTAAGCATCACCAAATTTGATGTTTTCCCAAATTAAACTACAACTCATTTAATAATCTATGGTCTTATTAGCTATATTTATATTAACTTCTTAGTATTTTTTTCTATTTTGAGGACTTCTAAGTTTAGAGTTATGAGAATTTTATTTAAGCTATAATTTATATGATTAGTAAGCTATGATTATGTTAACAAACCGTTAGGTCTAAGGGGCGCTAGGACTGGCGAAGTATATTTGAAAATAAGTCGCTCTATTAATATTAGTCTAAATAAGGAAGTCTAATCAAAAGTAAAAACCCGCTAGCTGTCAAACCCTTATGCTCTCTTTTTTAAAAAAGGAAATAGTATCTATTTAAAGCACTAGTATTATAAATATAACTCATAATTTTTAAAGATGTTGGTGATTTTTGGGGTCTTTAAGTCCTTTATTGATAATAAAATTATAGCTAAAGCGATGGCGAGATTTAGAAACCTAGGAAAAAGTTGATTTTTATTCTCTTATTTATAAAAAAAGTAAACGTAGGATTTATTAACTCATAAAGTCGTACCTAATTTAGGTATTATTAACAGAACTAATTCGTCTTATTACTTATAAGGCTAATCTAAGTAACCCATACGCAGTATTCGTAGTTTATCTTAAAAAAAATCTTAGTACAAAGTAATAGTAAGATAAAAATTACCTAAATCGTCTTATTACCTAATTCGTATAAGTACCTAATTGTCTCAGTCATAATTAGAAATCTAGGGTAGTATTGATCAGATATTAAGAAAAGTAAAATCACCTATCTAATTAGGCTAGTTTTATTCCCTATTAGGCTAGTCTTATTACCTAAGTTTTAAAAGAACACTGTATTAAACCTTATTTTTTCTAGTTGGAAAATGCTTAACTTTATATTTTGATTATTGAATATATATTAATTAAGATTACTTTTCATATAATAAAAGTTACTAGATTTTATTAACAATTTGTTAAAATAAGACAAGTACTTAAGGAAAAATACAAATACAAAGAGTTAAATTTTTTTAACTAGATACAAGTAAAGTAATTAAGTTATCTTATTAAGAGCTATAAAACAAAAAAACCCGCAATATGTAAAACCGCTAGAAACACAAAACTAATCTTATTTTTTTAGACTCAGATAAATATATTTTTATCTTTCTATTTTTAATAATCCCAAATCCGCGAGCTCTGTTAAAAAACGCTAGCTCTCTTAAAAAAACACAAATTTTGCTAAGGACTTTTAATTTACTCTTATTTCTAGGATTAGTCTTAGTATAACATTAAAAACCAAACGAACAGAAAACAGAAAACAGAAAACAGAAAACAGAAGAAAAAAACAAATAAAGGTAAAGTATAAGTAAGTAGAGCAATTTTAAAAATAAACGATAGCTTTGCAATTGCGCTAGGACTGTTTTAGAAAAATTAATTTATAATTAACACAACCGAGCTTAAAAAGTTTTAATTGATAATGTAGGTAAAACAGAATAAAAATATTACAAATGATAAGTAAGCCAAAGTATGGAATGAAACTATAAAATATAGTATACAGTAAAATTTACAAAGAACAGCTTTTAAAAGAAACTATTTTAATTTCTTTGATTTTAATCAAGCAAAAAGGTACGAAAAAGTCAACTAAAATAAACTTAATTTAAATATTATTTTATGTTAATTAATTAATTTAATAAATTTTTAAAGATAACAGTAGCACGAAATTATATAAAATTATACAAGATAAAATTAGTGTTTTTTAAGTTTTTTTTAAAAAAGGCAGTGCGTTCAAAGTTGATAGTATCTTAAGTAAGGATTATTTTATAAACTGTATGTTTCTAATTTGAATGGGGTTTTTAGCAAATTTTACAAAATTTAATTATGATGAATACCATATTTTATTCACATGATTTTTAGTTTTTTTATTAAATAAATTTGTATTATTGCCAGATTATTATCTAATTTATTATTTAACTTTATTTAAAATTTATCTTTTAAAGCAATCAGTTTTAGATATTTTATTTTTATTACTATACATTTTTTTGTGTGTGTTTGTTAATTTCACTAAAACAAGTAAATGTTTAAAACATTAAATAGACTATTATAAAGACTTACTCCAGATCAAAAAGATTCAATAAAAAATTCATTAAATGAAAGTAGTACAGAATAAAATAAAACTACTGCTGTAATTTCACTAAGATAATTCTTAATTTGATATAAGGAGAAAAATGGAATGGCAAGAAAAACTACAAAGCGCTATAAATAGCATTTTTAAATTAATAATTTTTTTAAAGTAAGTAAGGTAAGATAAGGTAAGGAAAATAACACTATCTTAATATATTTTTATTAATAGTTTGAAAAGTAATTAAATATTTGTATTTGTATTTATACTGGTTATTTTCTATAATATAATTATATAAATAAATAATATTTAAGTTATAAAATAAGGGTATAATCAATAAATAACTTTTCTTTATTAAATTTTTTAATTATTAAAACAAACAGCTGCAGCAAAACTACACCTTATTAATTAATTATTTGTTTTTTTTATAATAATAATGCTGAAAAAAGGAATTGAACCTTTATTCTACCGTCATGAATGGTAAGTTTTAACCTATTAAACTATATCAGCTTTTGGACTAATTCTATTAATTGAACTTATTAAATTAGATTTTTTTTATTAGGTAACAAAAAGTCGAAAATAAAGTAAGTGAAAAATTGTCAAAAATAAAATAGTGGGTTAGGTATATCTATAACTCAGATTCTGTTTATGTATATTTTGCTGATTTCTCTAAATATTCTTAAGTACAGGTATAGGTCTTTTTACTATTATTATTATTTAATAATTAAAAATTATTTTTTCTCTTTTTACAATTATTTAATAAAAAAAAGTTTCTCATTTTTCTTATATACTATTAATATATTAAGTTTTACCTAAATAATTATTTATTAAATATTATACCTTATTTCATACTTTTGAGTTTCCTAATTACTTTTAAAATTAAAAAATAATTCAGTTTTAGATATCCTAAATCTCTTTTAGTGCAACTAATTTAAAATTAAGTATTTGATAATACAAAAGAAATTAAATAATTTTATTAATATAAGTTTATAGAAAAACAAAATAAAACAAAAACAAAAGATAAGCAAAAATTTTAATAGGATTTTCTAACTATGCTTAGGCAGGCTACTATAGTTTAATCTTAATCTTAATCTTAATCTTAATTAATATATTTTTATATGCAGGTTAAACGGTAAATTTAATACCAAAATGTAGCAAGGTAATTGTAATAATTGCAAATTTAAACTAAAGGTGTTGGTTTAATTAACTAGTAAATTATTATAAAAACAAATAAAATACAGCAATCAGTAATTAAAAAACATATAAATTATATCTAAGGATTGAAATTTTGCTTTTTTTATTTTAATTTAAAATACCTATTCAAACAGCTTATTACTTTAATTTTAGCCTTTCCTTAGCAATACTATTTTTACTTTAAGTTTTATTTTGCTTAAAAAAAAATAAAGGTATGAAATGTCAATTGCAGCTATGAATCAAAATTGGATTGGCTACTTCTTCAAGATTAAATTGGAAACACCTGGGCTCGAACCAGAACTTTCCCCTTAAAAGGGGGACACTCAACCACTCGAGTTCTGCTTCCTAAATTAGAATATATTATATTAAATGTTATTAGTTTATAAAAACTACTCTTTCTTGCTAAGGCAAAATTTTACTCTAGAACTCTAAGCTAATTAAGAAATATTATTTGTTATTTGCCATGCTAATTGATTTCTATCAAAAGTCCTCCCTAGTTTTTAATACTTTTTAAGGGATTTCATCGCCAACATAAGGTTATTTCTTTTCTGCTAAGTAACAGGCAAGGGTTTATAATACCAAAAAAAACATCTTATTGGAATCGAACCAATAAACTTATGCTTCGAAGGCACACGCTTTACCTTTCAGCTAAAGATGTTAACGAATAATACAAAAGTAAATAATTTTTTGTTGTTAAATAGAACAAGTAATTTATATAAATAATAAATTTTTTCGCTAATTGTATATACAATAACTCTTTATCAACTAAAGCAAAGATTTTCTAGAAAAACAAAAAAAAAATAAAACAAAAAACACATTTCTAATTTTAAATCTTAAAGGGGGCAGCAATATTTTACTTAGACTAGGTAGGCCGATACATTCATTAGCAGGATACTTATAAATCCTATTTATATAGTTATATAATATATATATACTTATATCATATAATTCTTTCTTTTTTTTTTTTGCTATTACTTATAATAGTGACAACTTTAGTTTCTAAAAACTTTTACCTTTTGGCGTAGAATTGTAGCTTTACATTTTATGAACTATAGAAGTATATATCTTAAGTTGATACCGATTTAAAAATTTTTACCTATTTGGTTTTAAGCGGTTTAGATACAACTTTGTATTTATCTGAATCCATATTGATCTTATATGAAAATCTAAATTGACCTTTTTCTTGTCAGACTGATGTAAAGATTATCTCCAATAATCATCATAATTATTCCGTTTGTTAAATTTTTACTTCATCACTCGTCCAGAAAAAATAAAACAAAGACCTAACGTCAATAATCTATAATATAGACCTAGTTAGGCTACATTAATGTAACATTAAGTCTAAAAAAATAATTTAACATTTTTGTTTTAAGTATATTTTATATTTAATTTTAAATTATGAAGTAATAACTATTCTTAAAATCAATATAGTGTGGTTTAAATACTTTATTTACATCTGGATAATTAAATTTTATTTTTCTATTTCCAAAACACTAAATTTTGAGATTAAAAATTTTAACCGAAATGAGCTAAAGCTAAATTTTAAATTGTCATCTAAATTCAATAAAAAATTATTTTTAGTATATATATTGTAATAGCTTAATTTCAACAACTCTGCTATTAAATTAACATTATTACAAGTAACTGCAAAACAATCATGTAAAAAACAAAAGTTTATATGATTATCTTCCTTAAATAAATTTTATTTTAATAAAGCTAAACTAGCTGCATTTAAAAAGTTAACTAAATTAGGTATTAAAGCTCTAGTTTGTTTTATACTATGAAACTTATTTTCTAAGTAAATACTTAAATTAAGTAAATCTTTTTTTAAAAAAGGTATAGAAATACCTAACTTATTAGAAATACTGGCAATATATTTAAAATAATTCAACAAATATTGTAAATTAGGAAAATTTCTTTTTTTCTTTTTTTATATAAACATATATATAAAGTATTACATAGATATTGTAAATCAATATTATTTAATATAAATTTATCATCATTTGATGTGTATATAGTGACCATTTCTTTTATTAAAATTAATTCTTCTTATCATCAATATTTGAATACTTAGTAGAATTGTAAGGCATTGTTTGTTGTTATTTCTTTAATAAAGCTCTCCACTAAATTTTAACTCTTTACCACCCTTAATTATGGTTAATTTTACTTAGAAGGTAAAACTCATAATTTCAACTAAATGTAGGTGTGCTAGTCCCTCGCTTAATTTAAGCCTTTAATAATGTTAATTTCGAATTAAGGTTGGAGTCCACTTAAGTGAATCTTATTTTAACTATTATTTAATTTATTTAAATAGACTTTTGTTTATGCAGTTATGCTTATATAGTTTTAGTGATTTAAGATTTACCCTATTTATAATATTATTTTATGTTATTTTTTTAATGAAGGTACTAAAAAAACAGTACTGTAATTTTATTTATTGAGTGGCAACATAGGAAGCAAACCCTATTAGTTTTACAACATTGTATAATAATTTATCAATATTAATATAAATTTAATTATTTTTAATTTCATATTTGAGTGACTCATAAATATTGGACACTTTTGTGTATTATAAAATTTAATAAAATATAAAGGGTGATTTCTTGACTAATTTAATACAATGAAACAAATAAAAATTATTAAAATAATACGGTAATTTATATTTTAGCCCTACGAGCCTTTCTATCTCAAATCTATCTGTAGAGCCTCACTTTTGCTATGCGGGTAATCTTGGATTCTCGGTAAGATTGTGGAATATAAATTTAGTGTTTTCTAAAAATTTATGTAAAGTAAAGTAAAGTAATTGATTTTTGTCATAAAGTAGAATAATATATTGTTAAATAGTATTAAGGTAAATAATAAAATAAGTAATTTGATATTAAGTGTTATAAATATATATAACATAAGTTCCTTTCTATTGAAAAATAGATTGAATAAAATGGGTGAATTGCAAAGAAATCTTCATATGCTTTTTTGTATTTAAGATGATTTGCAGCTAAAATTTTATCAATATTATATATAAAATATAGTTCTATGATAAGAGAAAGTTAAACGACTAACAGGTGAGTTATATTAACAATTTTTCCAATACAAGTGCCCAACATCAAATTAGATTAAAAAATAAAGAAATACTATCACTAATTAATATAATATAATTAAAGATGATGATATAGTCTAATCTTATTAGAAATAATAAGTAAATATAATTTTAAAATAATATATTCTTAAATAAGACTGTTTTTTTGTTGTTTGGGGAGGATTTTTGTAAATAATGCAACACTAAATCGATTTTGTTCTCTTCACTATCTACTACCTTTTATTCTATCAGCACTGGTAGCTATACATCTACTTACACTACATGAACATGAAAGTAATAATCCACTAAAATTTTTAGGAAATACGGATCGAGTACCTTTTCACCCATATTTTATTTTTAATGATCTAGTAACTGTATTTGTATTTCTACTGGCACTTTCTATATTTTTATATTTATAATAAATGTACTAGGACATTCCGATGTCTATAATCCTGCTAATTCTATGCAAACACCATCCTCTATCGTACCAAAGTGGTGTAAATAAGATGCCTCTCTCCAAAAAACCTGGACTAATTGCAAAAATATCCTATTCTACTTACTATCCTAGAAAAATTTGCAGCGGAAGCTATTAGAAATATTCTAAATGATATAAAAAGTTACTATTTAAATAGTAGCGTTCAACGGGTATAAGCAGGGACAAATTATTTGTAAGACATAGTTCTAAATCATATTGTAATATATGAAAAATAAAAGTAAAATATCACACAATCGTAGATTAGTCACACAACTCTCTATAATCGCACTTTAGTCAAGTATTGTGTCGTTTCACTCGTAGAATATATCTTAATAATTAACATGATATCACACAAGGAAAGACTAATACTAAAAACAGATTAATCTATCACAATCGACAATTTTAGATATCCTAGATTTCTAACAAGCACAATCCGCCACCACCACACCTCCTCAGCCTTGCTTTGCTTTGAGTTCTCGGGGTGGGTATCGAAGATTGCTTAGCGTCAAAGATTGCCGTTGTTGAGATTGTGCGCACAGAATCATTGATTGTTGTGGTAATATTTTCTATTCATAATGTTTTAATAATTTAATTTAAAAATACTTTATTCTACACAAATACATACTCATACTAACTGAGATATCAAGTTAACAATGTGTCTTCCTTGTCTAAATACGTATTACAAACTTTCTATAATACAAGTTACACAACAAAAAACTTCTTAATTACAATCTGCACACTATTTATCTACAATACACAATCAAAGATTTATAAAAGATTTATCAAAAATTTATAAAAAATAAATAAACCAAAATAAAAAATTAAGAAAAGATTCGTCTTGTACGACACAAAGCGAAATGTCATTCGAAGATTAGAAGGTGGACTCCGTTACGTAATTATGAATGATGGATCTTACTAAAATTAAGTTATAATCTGAAGATATATTTTGTTTATGTACAAAGAGTAAATTATCGAATTAAAGTGCTATAAATAAATATCACCCCGCTGAATATATAATTCTAAAATGGTATTTATATCTAATCTATAAGAAATTTATATCTAATCTATGAAAAATTGTGATATTGTACTAAACGATACGAACTAGTATAACCAGAATATAATAACTTCTTTTCTATTGGTAAATCGGAGATTGAGTTATACAGAATAATATTTGATCTTCTACCATTTTATGCTATTTTGCGAACTATCCCACAAAACTACTAGGTGTTATTTGTATATTTCTATCACTACTAATTCTTCTAGGTATACCACTACTGGATACTAGTCGAGTACGTGGAAATCAATTTCGTCCACTAATACGATTTGCATTTTGGTGTCTAGTAGTTTATTTTTTTTTTTATTATAATATTTATTGGTTCACAACATGTAGAATCACCATATATTGAAATTGGTGCTATGGCAACAGTATTTTATTTTACATGATTTGTAATTTTAGTACCATTTGTTGGTATTCTAGAAAATACTCTAATGGATATCGCTCTAGCTGAAGAAACATAAGTAACTAATACCATCCAAATTAATTTCATTTCTTTTTTTTTAATAAAAACTTAACTGTCCTTAAATTATAAAATTCTTACTCTTCTAACAAAAAATTCATTTTTAATCTAATTCCCCTTTATTTATTATTTATTAATTATTATTTATAATTTTTTATATATTATTTATAATTTAGAATTTATAACTTAGAATATATAATATAAAATAAAAAAAATCTTTTTTCTAATTATATTCGATTATATTCTATTATAGCAATGCAATTTCATAGACAATAGAAGATTACAATTTAAGGTTGAGAAGATTAAGAAGATTGAGAAGATTACAATCCAAGGTTGAGAAGAATGAGAAGAATGAGAAGATTTGGTAGATTTATGTTAATATTTATGTAATTATATATAAGTATTTCTATTTTTTAGAGTTACTATATTTTTTCCACCATTACTAACAAAATTAAGTATAATCTTCCTATGTATTCAAAGTGGGTAGGTAGGAATAAACTCTTTTTATCTCCTAAAGTATAATCTTTCTATATATATTTATAGGTGTCTAGTGGGTACTAAAGCTTAACAAAAAGGTGTGGTAAAAAATAAGATAAACCATTTATAGGTATTCGAGAATCTTTGATTAGGGTGGTGAATAATACTCGCTAGTCTACGTGGAATGGTTGAAAATATCAAGAATAATAACAGAATCCAATAATTATTTCTCTTTCAACAATGGAAGATTGTAACTACTTACCCCCTTTTTTTATATATTTTATAATATTTATTTGAATTAAAAATTCATCGTATTTCTATAGAAATCTGTTATTAGTTACACTTATTACTACTCTCCTAAATTGTCTTTACTTTGTAAAATTCAGGTCTAAACCTTACTTAATTTTTAAGTTGAAATACAAAAAAATTGTATCAGAAACTAGTTATATAATTCTTTTTAATTATTTTTATTAATACCAGAAAATGATAAATTTATACAAAACAAAAAACAAAAACATTGTAAAGCTTCTCTACACCTTGATAATATATAGGTATATTATACTTTAGTTATTTAGTTTATGTTAACTTTCGTGTTATTAAAAATACTAATATAAGTTTTACTACTAATTAAAATAATAAATAAAAACTCTTTTTGAAATAAAATCAAAATAATTCTTTAATTCTTTAATTCTTTAATTCCAGGATTTGAATTTGCACTGTTCTAAACTATTGCATCCTAAATACGATTTGGCTAGCCTACATATTTCTACATATTTCTACATATTTAAGATAAAATTTTAAACTTATAATAACACATAATGTAAATTGGTTTAAGGTAAAAAGTTTACTCAAATAATAAATTGCAATTCATCTAACACCATTCACATATATCGCGAGATTATACTTAAGGAATTTTAGAATAGAAAAAGAAAGAAAAATGATAAACTTATACAACAAAACTTAAGTTAAGGTAAAAAGATTAACTTACCTAGACCCCAATATAATTTATAGGTAGATTATACTTTTTTAATTAATTACTAGTAACTAGAGGGTAACTCAACCAACCCAAAATTTAAAAAATTTAAACTTATAAAAGTCTTTTAGTAGAAGGTATAACCTTTCACTTGAAAAATTGGTATTATATAATATTACCGTTTTAAATTATTAAACTCACACCCCAATTTAAATAACTTTAAAGAACGCAATTTCTTTCTTTTTCAATAAGAAGAAGTCTTTTTAAATATATAGATAAATTTATAATTAAGAGTAGATATACAAGCTATTTGTATTTTGGTAGAAAGGTATTTATATTAATAAGATATACTTTATCTTTAATACTTGAATTGTATTATATACTTGTATTAGAATTTAAGGAGAAATGCATTTTTCTATTTTAGAATAGTAATTAATACTTGAATAGTATTTATACCAGCTATTTTGTATTAAGTAGTAAGAGACTATAGATTATTATAATAGATTTTCACAATGGAAGAGTATTCAATAGTGTGATCTGACTTTAGTGATGAATTGATTTAAAGATTTGAATTAAACCTCCTTCTACCTAAAATTAGGTAAATGTTATTTTGAATATTTTTATAATTTTTATAATTTTATAATTATTCTGTTATTATTTTCTGTTATTTTCAAGTATAAATTTACTAGTTAATTCAGAATATGGTAGAAATACTTTCACAACATTTTTTGTTTACAAAAACTTTATATTTTCCGCTCAAATTTAACAATCCAATACCCTTTTTTTTTTTTTTTTTTTTTTTAAAAATTTTTTTTTTTTAATTTAAATTAAAAATACAAATTCTTTTTTTTTTTTTTTTTTTTTACGTAAAATCTTTTTTCAATAAATCACACACTTACAATCGTAAATACATTCTTTCATAAATTAGTAGAATAAGGTCGATTAGTTGAAACAAGACAATCAAACGATAATGTCAAAATAAATAATATACTATCTTATCTAGTTATTTACTCTCCACTATTGTAATTTTTATAAATTTTTAGGAATTTTGTGGAATTTTTAGGAATTTGATCGAATGATTTCAATTTTTAGCTAAATGAGACCAGATATTTATCAAATGGTAAATCGAGTACCTGATAAACAAACAGAACCATGAATGTACCATCTCAGTAGTATATTGTCAAAAGATAGTAAGGATCTATCTAATCTAGCTAATCTAGCTAATCTAGCTAATTTTTTTAATATAGCTAATCTATATGATCTATCTAATCTAGCTAATCTTGCAAATCTATCTAATATCTACTTCACACTCGAATAACTACAATAACTACAATAACTACAATAACTCAAATGACTAAAATGACTCAAATGAATCGAATGTAATCAGGAGAAAATATAAAATATATTATGTAATGAGGTGAATAAAAATAAATATATTATAAAATGAGTAACATAGATTCGATCTGGTACAGAAAGTGGGGATCTATACAATAATTAAGTAATATTGATATCAAAAATTCATACTACAACTATTGTGGTGACTGTTAACTGTGATAATGATCTAAAAGTGATAGAAAACAGGGGACATTTATTACTTCCCCTTTAAAATTTATAGGTAGATTATACTTTAGTGTATAAATTTAGGTAATTTCTTACATTTTTTACATTTCTTACCTTACAACCATAAAATTATATAGGTAGATTATACTTTATTTATTGAAGAATACTTATTCATACCTAACTAAACTCTATAAACATATATAATATATAGGTAGATTATACTTTAGTAATTTAATTTAAAAGAAAAAGTACACCTTTGCAACCCAAATTTGAAAAATATAAAATATTTATTAGGCTAGGATCTTTAGCATAATTTTACGTAGACTAGGGAATTTATAAATTTTTGGTAAAGTTAACAAATTTTTCTGCCGCCCTTCCCAACGCACCAGCGAGACATCATTTTATTAGGAGGGTAACTCATTTTCTTAGGAGGGTTTGATTATCGGGGACACGCACATGGATATGGATATGGATACGGATACGGATACGGCCGGTAAATAGATATTTTACTTATTATTAGTGAATATTAGTAATATATAATACTTAGTTAATTTTATATTTCGAATTAGTATAAATTAGTTATATACAATATTTCTAATAGAATTCTAATTAATATATTTCCGTTAATTAATATTACTTGAATAAATTTAAAATAATATAGCTAATATCTTATCGCGATATATTTCGTTATTCGAAAAAGGATAGAATATATATTTAATATTAATATAATTTTTATAGAATTCTTCTTGTTCTTGTTCTTGTTTAATATAATTTTATAGAATCTAAATCATATATATTTAGTTAAGATTATTATAATTAATATATATCCACAACGTAGCTGATACTATAAAATAGTATATATTAAGGTTAAGGAATATTATATTACTTCTAACAGAGTATAATTACTAACCCTTTACTAATAATAACTAACTTTACTACTATTAGAAATTACTATATATCATTACTACTTACTAGTACTCTTACTACTTACTTAACACTATAATCTATTGTTCAAAAATCTTTAACATTAGAAAGGCGATACTATCATAGATAAGGTCAACCAACGATTTGTTCGTAATCAATAACGCAAGAATCTTTTTTTTAAAAAAATTTAATTACTTTACGATCACGACTATTAGAATTGTGTTATAATCAAAAAAAATAATATCCGTAAAATATTGTCAGAAAAGGAAAGAAAACAGGACAGATATAATATATAGATATAATTTGTACATTTAATTTAAAATTCTTATAATAACGCTAATCTATCTTTTATTAATTGCGTGTGAGTGGTATAATCTCTTAATATCACAATCTATATTATTGAAAGGTCAATCTATATTATTACATAGAATCGTTTACTATAATTATATCTAATGAATCTATATGATCAATGTAGTAGAATAGATATTATCTATAGAATAGTAGCTAGTGTATTATCTAATTGCGTAGAATAGTAGTGAAAATTAAATAATCGTTTAAAGTAAAGTGATAAAAATATAGTTAGTATTTGATTCTAATTTAAGATAACTTAATTCAATTTCTTACTATTAATTTAAAAGCACAACACTGAAACACTTAAACTTTAAGACCTTTACCTAGAATTTTTTCCTGAACTAAAAACAAACAAAAAAAAAATTAAATTAGCAATATTAAAGGTGGATGGTTTAATTTATTATTCCGATACTGATTCTATTGTTACTAATTTAACTCTTAAAAACTTTATAAGAAAAATTAGGTAATTATGTTGGAAATAAATTAGGACATCTAAAATTAGAGTATGTTGGATAAAAAGCTTATTTTATTTCAAATAAAACTTATATATTGCTAACTTCTAAAGGTGAAGAAATCACAAAAGCCAAAGGAATAAGAGCGAATAGTTTAACTATATCTGATTTCGAAAATATGTATTTTAATTCTAAAGCTGTTCAAGGTTAAAAGTTAACAACTAAAACTAATTATAGTAAAGGTTTTGTAACAATTCAAACAGAGAATATTACAATAGATTGAAATGTTTATAAAAAAGTATATGAATATAAAAATATATGGGTGGATACTAAACCGCTATATATAGCCAATTTAACCAAAAGTATTACTTTATATAAACCGGTCCCTTTAAACATAGTTACATTTACACAAGGCATCTTAATATCTAGTAGATTGTTGACAGTTTTACAAGTACTAATAAGACTACACCACCTAATTGATTTAGGTTGAATCTTTATAATCTTATGCTCATACTACATTGTTTTCTTTTATCTGTTAATATACTATTAAAAGTTTAAAAACAGTAAACAATTTGACTGTCTTAGTCATTAAAATAAAACTATTAAATTAGTATACCATATTACTAAGCGAACACGAGTCAAGGGTAGCGCACTACCTATTTTTTTTTAGCATAGGTTGAAAACCACCTTTTAATTTAACTCATATAATTATTATAATAATCTCAAATTTCTATGATACTTATCTAGTATAATTGAAAGCTGTTTAATTTTTAAATATTAAAATAAAAAAATCAATTTTATCTTGACTTACAAACAATAACAATTTAAAAGTTTAGGACAATAATTTATAGAATATCTTTAACAAAGCAAATGTAAATCGTCGTACTGAGACTTATTTGTTATTATAACATTTAGCATTTTTTTTATTTCGTTAAATTGTAAGTGTTATTTGTTAAATACGTGTACTTATTCTCTTTAAATTACAACAACAACTATTAAATTTAATGGCTTTCATTAATGAATCGGTTATTAATTAAATTAATACGCTTAATCATTTTTATAAAAAATAAAATCCAAATTTTCATAAAAGCCAGACTAGTGCGCCCTTTATTATATAATTTAGGCAAATAGCCACAAAATTAACCTAAAGTCTAAGTCGAACTAAATATTATTAAATTCCATTTGTTTGTAGTCTTTTACTTTTGATTCTAATAAAAATCCTTTCATCTTCATATGACAAAAATAATTTAGTATATTAATCTAACATAAATAAACCTAAGCGTCTTTAGTATTAGTAATGCTCAGAGATACGGAATAGCTGTATTACCCTTCAAGGTAAATTACCTAAGATATAGAATTAGACCAATAGACCAAACTTTAAGAATACAACCCCTCGAATCCTTAATAAAGAAACGAGAATTTGAGCCAGAATATGAATTAACGGGTTATACGAATCAATCGATGAACCGATACATAAATCATATGATGATAAAGGTTTTTTTTTAGATAAATATCAACACTACGATCTACTTATAGACTAAATCTACTTTTTCTACTAGATTATAATACTATTATAAAATAAACAAAAAGCCTATATAAATATACTAATAGTTTAGCATAAAGAATATTAATATCTAAATCATACTAGATAAATATCTGAGCACTAGCCGACTTGGATATATATAATATTTGAGCATAAATAATGCTAATTTTTAGCAAAACACCTTTTCATTTTTCTAGTAATCTTTAAAAAAATTAATAAAATAATTATTTTTTGCTAAACTTTTTACAAAGTTGTAAATTAATAGTAAATCTTAAATCTGAAATCTTAAATTCAATTTTTAAAAAATCTATGAATAGCCCTTTATTTAAAAATTCCTAAGTATATATAAGGTGCAAACTCCACTAGGCAAAGCTAGGTTTGGTGATATTGTTATATTAATAAATACCTAATATAAGGTATAAAATCAATATAGATTAAACCAAATAAAAGCCAGCCAATAATTAAATATAAAAACTAGTAAGATATTAAGCCCAATCAAAAGAAGATTTTAACTTATACATATTTCTCATAAATAAATTATTCTACCATTAAATTCTGAGCTCAAAAATAAAAAATATTTAAAATAAAATTAGGAAATATTAAAGTTATTTGTATTTTGTCTTTTGTTTATACTTTATTTTCTAATATATAAAGAGTAGTTTAGTCCAGCCTGTCTATGTTTCAAATTTATTCACTTAATTATAAGTTCTTTTTTTCATATTTCATTTATTAGTCTTATATTTTTATAAAATTGTGCCTAATTATATTAATGATTTAACTTAATAAATAAGATCATTTTTTATATTTCATTTATTTTCATATTTTGTTTATGTTTATACCCTGTGGCGCCTAATTAGAAAAATGATTTTGCCTAATTCTTTAGATAAGTTTTTTAAGATTAAGATAAGACCGTAATTATGTTGTTTTTTCCATTATACGTAGGATTTTTTTTAATTTTTGATTATAATATTAAGTATTCGGCTAGTGCAAGTCTATTAAATATTAAGTATATACTTTTTTTTTTCTTTTCTATTAGATGCGCTTATATATGATTTGTTAAGTTAAATTAAGTAAAACCCCTAAAATAAAAGGCAAATTATTCTAAGATTAAGTTATTATTATAAATTATTATAAATTTAAGTTGTGTATATTTATTATTTAAATTTTTTAAATTATAAGACTGATTATTAGAGTTAGACTTCTAGTTGATTAATTAGGATAAATTTTATTAAAGATAATCTATCCCTGGTTTAAAACCCTAGCGGGGTGGGCTATCACAAACAGAAGACTGGACTGTACTGGTTTGAATTGGCGGATAAGTCGTAAAAGTAAAATTTAAACACTAAACTAAAACCTGGTTAAGCTATCACCCTTAATACCTTTTAGGTATGGCCAAAATATCTACTTATTATGACTAATATAACTTAAGGAAACAGAAATACTATAAGCTCCTTTTTTATTTTTTCTGTAATTTTAATATAAAACCAAAAGCAAGTGTAAGACCAGCAAGAAATACGAATACTGAATTAAGAAATAGAACTGAAATAACAGGATTTTTAGAAGTAATAAGAAGTATACCAGTAAACATAGGTCCTAGAGCAAGCAAATCAAGTAGAAAATTTATCATTCATAATTAATTTAAAATAAATAAACTCTTTTTTAGAAAATGGAAGATATTGAATAATAAGGTATTAAACAATTAATATTAATAGTTAAATAGTTAAATAAATAACATAATTGTCTGTAAAAGATCTTACCCTACAATAGATATCTAAAATAGAAAAATATATTAGAAAAATTGAAGTTTTGTATTCGTAAGGCAAGCATTAACAGTACACTGCATAACCACTATACTATAACATCGAAAATAATAGGTATCAGCCAGGAAATATTATAAATTACTGCTCTCAGTGCCCATATTTAACGCCATTCCGTTAGGCCATCTGAGTGTGGTGTGCAGTATTAATTCCCATTAATATAAAGGAAAAAAGTAAAACAAGATAGTATGACTAAATTAAACAATAAATTAGTAATGTTAAACTGAGTATATTACTATACTTAAATTTACAACCTATAAAGAAGTAGTATTCTTCTTATTTCTAATAATCTCTAAGAGAGGGTACTTAATATGCTTTCATTACTGAATCTTTCATGATTGTAACTACCCTACTATGCTTTTAAACTAAACAATAGGTACATTATTGATTCATCCTGCAACTGTCCTTTCGTAGTAATTAAAGGATCTCTGTTGATTATAAATATCCACTTAAGATAGTATACATACTGACTCCAATATATAATATATAATTATTTCTAATTAATTTGGACTATATCATATCTTAAGAATATTCAGTTGAAAACGGTAAAATCTCCTATTATTTAATAAATCCTGCTGAAATCTAAACTGATGTTAGTAATAATTAAATTAGTTAGTTTAGCTCTAAGGATGAGCCAGCAGATAGTTTCCTTAAAGGCAAGTATAGAATAAAATGTAATAGGATAAACAATATAGGCTCGATAGTCACCTTCTCATGTTGATTAAATCCACGTGGTATTGAAGCCTATTTAGATAGGTAGATCACATACTTGATTTTTCCCGATCATGAGTGTACAAGCAAAATTAAGTGCATACAGCTCAAGCAATAGAATCTAATTATAAAACATATAAATAAGTTAGCACTCTATAAATAAATATATATTTAATTATAAAGTAATAATGAACTACCACTCTATATGTATATCAATACAATAAACCATTAGCTATTTTATTTTATCTTTTACCTTTTATTCGTATAAACCATTACATTAAAATATAATTTATATGTTTAACCCTATTAATATAGAATAGGCCTATAAAAGGCTTACTAGTATTCAGCTATAATACTTTAATGATTCTATTAGGTTTCTTGTTTTATCTCAGTGGAATAATGACCTCTATCTATCTTAGTGATTAAAAAATAGAGTATCCACAATTTATTGATTGTATTAACGAAACAAAAAGTAAAAATGACAATAAATTTAAGCGGTAATAAGAGTTCAAACACAAGATTAGCAGATGTTAACCATAAGAATCTAGCCTAGCAATAAAAATTAATCACATTGTCTCTAAAGCTTTACACAATTCCGCTACCTGTAATGCATATTTAGATATGCTCATTTTAAGATGTTTAAAACTCCTACTTAAATTAACACATTAAATTAAAAAACTATCTTTTACCTTATGGTATTTATTCATAAATGAAACCACTAACAGATTTTCTAAATAAAGTAATCATTGGCCAAATGCTATCTGATGGTCACGTAGGAAAAACTATAAACCATACGCTGATTGGCTTTATTTTCTGCTAAAAGATTATTGTTAAAAAGGTGTATACGCTGTAGTTAGCAAAGCCAAAGGTGTTGAATACATCAATTATCGACTTAAAACTTGAACTCTTCCTGTCTTTAATCAATATTGAGACATGTTTTATATGCTTGATAAAGGTAAAGTTACTAAAGTTGTATATAAAAATATTGGTCAACTAATGTGTCCTATTGTACTAGCTCACCTTATTATGGGTGATGTTCATTTACCCCAAAAGTTGGCCGAACTCGCATATACACTAATCACTTTTCATTTGAGAAATGTAATATGCTTGCTGACGCCATTACACTAAATTGTGGCATTCGATGTAAAGTTCTACTTGATCGAGTAGGATCTTCCGCTAAAACCAATATAATCTGACTATTGGTAAGAAAGAGCTAGCTAAACTACAAGAGCTAGTTTTACCTCATATGCATGATAGCATGCTTTACCGAATTGGACTTTATAACTCCCCCTTTGATGTGTTTATGTAAAAGTAATGAGCCCAACTAAAACTGGATGAATTACTTAAAAAGTAAAACCCTTAATCTGCAGCAAAATATATTATATATTTAATTAATAAGCACGCTCAACGACTAACTGGTGAATAATTACTATATTAATCCAGATACGAGAATCCTAAACCTTATTTATTATTGAATGATATAGTCTTAGCAATTTAGTAATAAATTGAGCTCTCATAATAAAGAGTAATAAATAACATTTGTCAATACGACGTATATATTATATATTTGAATCTAACTGTTAACATATAGAATTTTACATACTTTTTAGAATAAATAGAAATCTTTCTTCAGAATAGGTGACTTGACTTGCGCCATAAGAAAACTATATGCTTGAATCTTCTTAGAGCTCTTACAGACTATTTTATAAATAGTTAAAATAGAAGAAATTGGACAACTAGCAGAAATCCAAATCTTTTCTTAAAAAAAAGTAGAATCCTCAGAGACTATGTGTTTCCATATTAATCTATATTAAGACAAGATATAGTCCATGATAATTAGAAATAATTAGCAGTAATATATTACTATCCTTTAATAAAAATTTGCAATATCTTTAAAAAAAATATTCGATCAATAATAAATATTTTACACTACTACAAATAGTGGTTTTATCTTCCAAATTTAAGTATGGTCCATATCTTATGAAGAAACGAATAATAAAAGCTAGACTACCAGTTAATGCGAAAGGATCATTGGGAATGATTATATGGTGTACCTATTGTTAATAAAAGCATAGTAGGGTAGCCTCAATCTTAATTAATAAGTACTGAAAGCATATTAACTACGAAGTATATTTATATAGATTATTAGAGATAAGAAGTAAAACACTTTTGTGATATCTACAAGAGTTACTATTCTCTTACAAGTAGATATATAGAGTGCAAATGTACGCATGGTAACATGTTTAGTTTAGCATTACTAATTTATCATTTAAATTAATTGTGATATATTGTCCTTCTTGACAGAAGGATGGCCTAATGGTTCAGGCTGCTCATTTTGGAATTGAGACTTATGTGGTTAGAATCCCAGCAAACTGATTTTATTTTTTATTACACTGAATTAACTAATCAGGTACTATAGCAAAGTGGTAATGCACCATACTGTTAATATGACTATCGAAAGTTCGATTATTTCTGCTACCTTTAATCAATATTCTTAGCATAGAATTGGAATCTAAAGGGGATATTCAATCTTTATAGACATATTACTATGTAATTAGATTTTTGTGTGATTCAGACTTTATGAGGAAAAGTACATAGTTATTTTCTACTTGTAAAATTAGTATAATCAACCATAGTATTTTTACCTTTCTTAAAGTTACCAATTAGTTAAGCTTTTTAGTCATTCGAGGAATTGATCGCTCTGTCACTAGTCGACCTGATACTTAAATCTTAATAACACTTACTTGAGTTACTAGCTCTTATTTATTTAGTGAAGAATAAGCTAGATTGGCATCTTGAAAATTATTAATAAGTATTACTTTGAGCATTATGTACAAAATATTGACCCAGAATATAACTATTCATATAAGGGTAATGTACTCGTGTTAGTTTTAGATGTACTTTCTTATTAAATAGTTGAGATAGACACTCACTTAGTGCATTAGTTGATGTGATAGATAGTTTATTCAGTGATGGTAGATAGTACAAGAAATGTACTGTAACTGTATCACTAGTAATTGTAAATGTAGGTTTACTAATTAGTACTACTTGTTTAGAAGAAGAATTTACAAAGGAAGCAAAGTAAGAGTTTATTAGTTTAATTGCATTCATATACATTACTGATCGTGTAAATGAAGGCGAAGTAGTTAGCTCTGATGATAGTTGATCAATACTATTATTAATAAGGTATACTTTATACTAGAATGTTAATTAGTAGTTGTTCATATATATAGTCCAAGACATTGATTATAGTAACTTTAGCTCTTTACATCTCTAAGGTTTTAACTAATTGTCTAAATAATGAAAAAGGAAGTCGTACCCATCGTTTTACCAAGATAAATAGTTTAACCTGTTAACTTATTTCATTCTTTTCACTTTAGTAAAAGCTTACTATATTGTATAGTAGGTCAATCATTGAATTCTCCTATACAAGTGATAGTAAAGAGACAATTATAGGACATGTATATTAATTAATATATCTGCAAAAGATACAAATGTTTTTTTAAAAATTTACTCGTATCTCTTCTATTGAATTTTACTTTAAATTACGTTACCTTTATATATAAAATCATGAAAGTAACAAATAAAAAGGCTATAGTAGATGTATAGATAATAGGTATACTATCACTTTGAGTAATGATATGCAAATATGAATATATATTCATTATATACAATAGATATATTGATCTATAAATGGTATAATACAATCCCACTATAATGAGAAGTAATACTTTAAGAAGAGATGGTATATATTAGTATTGTTCTATAAATGACTATAACTATTGTATACTACATAGTGCTACTATGCTATAGTTGTATACTAGACTATATGATAATATAGAGGATATACTTTTTATACAAAGCATAGTAAGTATATGGTATTGTAAAGCTATACACTGATATAAAGTATAGTTGTGTAAATAGTGTATATTGCATATACTAGAATACTATGAAGAGGTGTTATAATGTAGGTGTATATGTAACTGTATAAGTAATGTAACATGTATAATAGTATTAATAAAGTAATACTAAGCTATTAAGATAGGTGACTCGACTAACTATATGACTATACAAAATGATAACTATATACAGTAAAGGACAGTATAAATTGAAGATTCTGAAATAAGACTATCGTGTATGAAAGGATAGTACTACTGACTGTGAAGATAAAGATAATAAAATAGAATACCAAAGATAAAGTTTGTTATTGGTATAACTAGATAAATATTACTGTATGTGAGGTGTATTAAGATAAAGGAATTATGTATAGGAAATAAGTATGAAAGACCAACTAAATTCTATTACTCGCAGTGACAAATAATGAATAAACCACAATAAAAAAAAACAAAAAAAAATAGAATAACCACCAACCAAAATAAACAAACTAACAAAAATATAAAATACTAAAAAAATAATATCTAAATCAATAATAAACTAATACTAATACTAAACCTCTTATAAATAATAAATAACCAAAACTAATATTATACCATGTTAAAATAATCCTCTCTCTAAGCATTTAAGAAAAAAGTTAATGAAGATAAAAAAATCATTAATGTAACTAGAGGCTAAATTGCAAAAAGACATAAGCTTGAATGAGTGAGATACCATACTCCAAGTTAACAATTCCTAATATACCAATTAATGGTAAGAAAGCAAGAGCAAAATAAACTAATGAGATTGACATTAAAGTGAAAACTAAGTTACTTAAGATAGCTAGTAAGAGATGACCGCTTAAGACGTTAGCACTCAGTCTAAGTCCTAATGAAATAGCTCTCGCTAAATATGAGATCAATTCAATCACAGCAAGTAATGGAACTAAAATGAGAGGACAACCACTAGGAACAAAGAAGTTAAAGAATTCCCATTGATGAGTAGAGAGTCCAACAATAGTAACACCAAATCAAATAGTAATACTCAATGAGACGATGAACACAATGTGAGAACTAAGAGCAAAAAAGTAAGGTATCATACTAATGAGATTAATAATTAAAATCAAAATGAACAATGAGAAGACTAGGTGGAAATAAAATTAACCTTTTTAACCTCCTATCTGATTACGTACCATATTCACAATAGTTGAGTACAGTACTTCTTGAATTCAGCTTCAGCGGGATCCTATTAGTTTGAAGCCGACGTTGCTTAATAAGATAAGAGTACTAAAGATAAAGAGAGTAATCACACAATAGTAACTGAAGTTAGTGAAGTTAATGAAGTTCAAGTCAACGAAGGGAGAGTTGAAGCCAATTAAGCCTTTAATTTAAAAATGTTCGAGAGGAGATCTTAGTAGTAGTATCATGAGAGAAAATTAAATTAATTTATTATCTTTCTCACTATCTTTTTCTTCTTCTTTTTTATTGATAGAGAACCTTATTCAAAATTAAAGTTTAGTGATAAAGAGACGAGTAAGAAACAATCTCAAAATAGCAGGTAACACATAATGAGAACTTAATATTATTAGAGTCAGAATCAATAGGAAACCATAAGTTAATTGGTTCATGAAGTAAAACGGTATTAATTGAGGCATATTAAAATCTTATTTCCCTAGTCCAACTGACTTAATTAAGCAAAGGATTCACTTTTAGCCTTATCAACAAAGGGGTTATTAACAAATAGATGATTAAATAATCATTACAACTTACTTAATAATTCAGGGGTTAACTTGATTAATTACTACTCATTCTGCCATTAGATCTTTAGAGTGATAATAAACGACTGAAGCGATGAAAGAAATGATAGTGAGTTTGAATATGACAAATAAGAAAGTGAGGATCAGACATGATAACTAGTAACTAAAGTGATAATTGTGAATCAATGATTAATAATAAGAAAGAAAGTGACAGACGAGAGAACTACTGATTAAAGCAATGAATTAAAAAGTAATGATTTTGTCCCGTAATAGGTTACAATTCCATCTCATAATTCAATAATGACTATCTCACTATTGTTATTCCTTATCGGGCTATTGAGTTTCATTTTTAACCATAAGAATGTCATATTACTCTTCATTGCAATTGAAATAATGTTATTAAGTGTGACATTAATCATTCTTCATTCCGCCCTCATGTTTTACGATGCTTTTGGTTTATTATTTGGTATTTATGTATTAATTCTTGCAGGAGCTGAATCAGCTATCGGTTTATCGATACTAATTGCATATTACAGATTACGTGGTACTATTACTCTTAACATTTAATACTATGTTATTAGTGTTATTCTTAGCCCTAGTTGCCACACTAATCTCACTACTTTGTGGTCGTTAGTTAGGTCAAACCCTCAGTAAGTACGGTACAACTATTTTAATTATCCTTACTGCCCTAATTAATCTCTATTAATTTAAAATTATCTTATTAAAGAGTGAAGAGAGAGCAATAACAATGGGTACATGATTAGAGATAGATAACTTACTAGTGAAGTGGGGGTTTAACTTTGATAAGTTAACAGTATCATTACTCCTAGCTGTTCTGACTGTTTCAGCATTAGTTCACATTTATGCAGTCAGTTACATGAGACATGACCCACATCAGCCTCGTTTCTTTGGCTATCTCGCATTGTTCACCTTCTTCATGGAAGTGTTAGTTAGCAGTGGGAACTACTTAATTATGTTCGTGGGATGGGAGTTCAATGGAGTAACTTCATATTTGTTAATTTCTTTTTGATTGACACAGCTATCAGCTATGAAGTCAGCGCTCTCTGCTGTCCTACTCAACCGATGTGGAGATGCATTTTTTGTTCTTGGTTTAATAATAATGATCTGAACGATGGGTTCAGTTGACTTTACTATAGTTCATAGCCTTAGTCCCTACTTATCGACTGACACTCTTAATTGTATTATGATTTGTTTCTTATTGGCGGCTTCAGCTAAAAGTGCTCAACTAGGACTACATACTTGATTACTCTTTGCAATTTCAGCTCCAACTCCCGTTTCACCCCTATTGCATGCTGCTACTCTTGTTACTGCTGGTGTCTTTGTCTTATTAAGATCTAGTCCCATCTTGGAGTATGCTCCTAACGTACTCTTTTTCATTATATTAATCGGTTAACTTACTACCGTTTTTGCGGTAATAATTGCTATTGTTACTAATGACCTAAAGAAAGTAATAGCACTTTCAACTATGAGTCAGTTAGGTCTGATGATGATAGCAATAGGCTTGAGTAGTTATAACTTAGCTCTGTTCCATCTATTATGTCATAGCTTCTTCAAAGCACTCTTGTTTATGTCAGCTGGTTCTGTTATTCACTCATTCATCTCTGAAACTCAAGATATGAGACAATACGGAGGCTTAACTCGGTACTTACCCTTCACTTATGTTTGTCTTGTCATCGTTTCTCTCTCTCTAATGGCAATTCCTGGTCTCACTTGTTACTTTAGTAAAGATATCATTATTGAATCCGCTTTCGGTAGATATGATCTGTCAGGATTCGTTATTTATTGATTAGCTGTCAGTTCGGCTACATTAACTTTACTTTATAGTATTCGTATATTAATATTAACTTTCTTTAATGTTCCTAATCACACAAAACTGACTTATCTTTTAATTTCATAATCAGATATTCTTATGACTTTCCCTATGACAATCCGTAACAATAGGATCAATATCCCTAGGTTACTTGTTGAGATAAGCATATCTTGGAATTGGTCTTGAGTTTAACGCTCTTTTCATTCATCCCTGCCATGAGTCACTTATTGAGACTGAATTTAGCATTCCTTCCCTATTCAAACTCTTACCACTTCTTAATGGTTTAATTGGTACTTTCCTATTGATTCTCACTTATGAATTTAATTATCATTTCTTAATCATATTCAATAATTCCATAATGAAATCCGTATATGATATTTTAAATAACAAATTGTTCTTTGATCAACTATTAAATAATATAATAATAAGAGGCGGATTAAATCTTAGTGGTAATTTAAATCATCATCTAGACAAAGGAGCTTTATCTCTAATTGGTCCCGTTGGAAGCTGAAGAACATTCAATTATTTAGCTCGCTTAGTATCAAAACTGAATACAGGTTTCTTTCATACTTATGCCCTTTATCTCCTTAGAGCATTAACTTTAATATTACTTTTAATGATTATTGATTATAATTCTAATTTAATAACGATAGCTTTAATCACTATTATCCTAGTCTAATCCTTTTTCATTTATGAAGATTCCTATTAGGCATTCATAATGGGTACTTAATTTATAACAAAAATCAAAATTAATAATTAAAACAGTCAGTTTCATTAGAGGGATTCTTTTTTAATTAATATAGGCATTAATAATGGGTAGGAAAGTAATAATAATAATAATAATAATCAGAGAGGCTTATTTAAGTAGGCATTACTTTTTCATTTAGTTCTTGCTTACTGATCTTCTCATTTAACAGTCAGTTTCATTAGAGAGATTAATATTAATTAATTAAATTACATTAGAAATAGAGGTATTAACTATTGGTCTTATCTTTTTCTTTACAGTCAGATTGAATATAACATTAATCATTATTTGAATTAATAATAAGGAGGCATTGTAAATGGGTACTAAAATTAAAAAGGAAGTGAGTTTAATTAGAGAAGTGATAGAGTAGAGTTAACTGAGGTATTAAGAAAAGAATGAGGGAATAAGTAAGAAGTAATCATGAGATATTAACTATTTTTGCCTTAAGAACTAAAGTAAGATTAGTAATCATTCATAACTAAAGTTAAATTAGTTATCATTCAGAAAGTTAAATTAGTAATCATTTGGCTTTGAATTAGATTACAGACTAATGTTCATTCAAAATTAAGTATTGAGGGCTTTAATCAATAGTTATCTTATCTATCATTATTAATTACTAAATTAATTAGAACTAGTCATTTAGCATTGAGTTATGATCACAAACTAATGTTAAATTAAAATAAAGAATTGAGGGAGTAAGTAAGTAGTAATAACTAGAGATACACTTATTGCTTTCTTAACTTATCATAATTAATTAATTAAGTATTGAGGGCTTTAATCAGTAGTTATTAAGTAACTATCATTATTTTCTATTAATTTCAAAGACTAATCATTTAGCATTGAGTAGGAAAACAGAACTAGTTCTCATTTAATTCATTCTCTATTAGAAAAGAAAAAAGAGTAATCATTTGGCTATGAGTTATAGTTACAGACTGAAGTTACTTAGTAATATCATTTGTGAAATTAAATTAAATTGTTATTGAAGGCTTTAATCATTAGTAATAAAGTTAAAGTTCATCTCATCTCTGGTTTTAATGATTATTATTAATTAAAGAAGTAAGCATTAGGCAAACTAGTAAGGTTCAGAAGAAGAAGTCTTGAATTATTAAGTAACTATCAATTTATCTTTAATTGAATTAAATATCAATTAAGTCTAATAAGAAAAGATCACATTAAATCGCTATAGAAGATAACAAGTTTAATTTTCTCAATTAATTTAATAGGATTAGTCAGTTTGATTATAGTGAATAAGATAAAAGTGTTAGAGATAAATAAACCATTATTACTTAAGCAAATAGCACTTCTGACTTCAATTTTAATTATTTTCGTTACCACTTATTATGCTCTCATGTTTGATTGTAGTGAAATAGGCTATCAGTTCATTGATAACTTTTTTAATATTACTTGAGGTATTGATGGTATTTCATTAGTTCTTATTATCTTAACTTCACTATTAATTCCTTTAGCTTTATTATCAAATTACAAAAATATACCAAGAAATGAAGGAATATTCGTCTTTATCATAGTGCTATTAGGAGCATTGCTCACTCTTAACTTCCTCTGTCTCGACCTTCTAAGCTTCTATCTCTTGTTTGAAGCAACATTACCTCCTCTTTTATTAATCCTTGGTATATGAGGGGCAAATCAACAGATAAGGGTGCTTAACTATGTTCTACTGTTCACACTCGGTAGCTCTCTATTCATGCTGCTGTCTATTGCATTATTAATTTTCATTTTAAACACAGGGGACTATCTTGCTATCTCTACTGTTATCTTATCACTTGACTTTCAGTCCGTCGTTTGAATCGGTCTATTCATTGGTATAGCAGTTAAAGCACCATTAATGCCTGTGCATGTCTGATTGCCTGTTGTTCACTCTGAATCACCATTAGCTGGTTCCATTTTGTTAGCTAGGCTCATCTTTAAACTTGCTATTTATGCCGTCGTTCGATTATTATTAAGTAACCTCAGTGAAGCAAGTGTTATTTTTGTTCCCTTTGTTTCAGTGATCGCAACCTTAACTATCATTCTGACTAGTTTGATAACATTACGCCAAACTGACCTCAAAGTCATTATTGCTTACAGCTCAATCGGTCATCTCGGTGTCTGTGTCTTAGAAATCTTTGCTAATAACCTTATTGGGATCGAAGGCTCGATCTTATTGTGTTTAGCCCATGGTTTCGTTTCTCCCGCCTTGTTTCTTGCTGTTGGAGGCGTCATCTATGACAGATATCATCATCGATTATTACATTATTACCAGGGGTTGAGTAGCTACATGCCTCTCTTCTCTCTTTATTTAGTAATCTTTAGTTTCTGTAACATTGGTACTCCACTCTCAGCTAACTTCCTTGGTGAATTCCTCTCACTCTGTGGTGCATTTCAACGTATTCCTTTACTCACGGCTTTAGCAGTAAGTTCTGTACTATTAAGCGCTGGTTATCAAATGAAACTCACTAACAAACTCACAGGGGGACAAAAATCAATTCATCTCACTGTTCAACACGATCTTTCTAATAGAGAACTCTACCTATTCAATCTTTTACTCTTTCCTACTCTCTTTATTGGTCTTTACCCTAGTGCTATTACGCAATTCCTTCATTTCTCATCAGCTACTTATCTCTATCACTTATAGAGAATTAGATTAGATTAAGATTCATTAATTAGTATGAGTATTAATAGAGTGAAGTAAATGATAGCTTAAAGAAGAAGTAATAAGGGCTATAGTGAATAATTCAAATTTAATTAAGTAAGTATTATGCAATGAGTTACTTCAGAGAGCTAGATAAGCATTAAGCTTTAATAGTAACACAGAGTGGAACTTGGCAATTAAATTATTAAGTAACTATGAATGAATTTCGATCTGTTAGGAGGAATATCCAATGCTGGTACTTGGAGTTGAGCTGTAGTCTCAATAGCTTATTAGCTTTCGTGAGTTCAATTTTTACTTCCTTCATCTTTATTCGTACTTTCATTAGGGAAATCGAAAGAAATTTGTTCCAATAGCTTAATAGGTTAGAGCGGAGCACTGTTAATGCTCAGACACAAGTTCAATTCTTGTTTGGTACTATTCAATTTGAAGATTGTTCTTAATATTAAGGGCATCTTTTTAATTAAATTGATTAATTCTTATTGTGAGATTACTGTGATACAACCTCTACTAAAATTAAAATTAATGAGGCACTTTCGTTAGGGCAATGACTCTCTTTCAACTGACTAATATTAATGCAATGCTTGATAATTCCTTACTAACCATAGTGAGTTTTATGATTTTGGCTTCCGCTATATGAGTTGTCATACCATGAAATCCAGTGATTTCCATATTGAATCTCATAGTACTATTTGGAATGGTAAGCTTCTATCTCTATCTAATAGGACTATCAATAATGAGCTTACTTTATATCTTAATCTATATAGGAGCAATAGCAATTCTTTTTCTTTTCATCTTATCATTACTTAACGTTCAATACAGTGAATTAACTTCTGTTTCTACTATGCGAGATTGACCATTCATCTTCATTTTCTCATTACTCTCACTTTTAAGTGGCTATTATTATTTTAATAAAAATCTTATCTCACTTTATCCCTTTCTACTGAACCAATGATCTCTTAATCTGAATTTCTTTAATTTGAATTTCTCTCTTACTTATCTCACTACTTGAGTTAATTTCTTTCCTATCAATCATTTATCTTTAATTGGTACTTTGCTCTATAGTAAACACGCTATTTTTCTTTTTATTTTGGCTTTTATATTACTATTAAGTATAATAGGAGCAATAATTATTACTTTTTGTTTATCGAAAAACTAAGTAGATTTTATTTTCTTCATTAAAGTGATATGGTAAAATAGAAAATAATGAATCTAGTGTGATAGCTGAGGTATTGATTCACAAATTCATTTTGATCTCATAAACTAAGGAATGTTATTTAGTTTAATTGAAATATTAATCCTCGTAATATGCATATTGCTAAGTGTTGCTTATTTAACTATAGCAGAAAGAAAGACTCTTGGTTTCATGCAACGACGGGTTGGGCCGTATGCAGTCGGGTACTATGGTTTACTAATGTGTTTCGCTGATGCTCTTAAGCTACTTATTAAAGAAATCATTTTGCCTCGCGAATCTAACTACATTATTTTAATCATTACCCCTATCATTTATCTATGTTCTGCTTTAATAAATTTTATATGTAATCCCCCTAGGTCCACCAATAGCAATTTCATAATTACAATATGGTCTCCTATTCTATCTCGCAATAGGAAGTGTTGGAGTATTTGGAGTAGTATTAGCAGGGTGATCATCTAATAGTAAGTATTCCTTACTCGGTAGCATTCGATCCACCGCGCAGTTAATTAGTTATGAACTTGTCTTGACTACTATTGTTATTATTTGTCTCATGTTAACCGCACAGTTAAACATTACAGCTTTCATCGAGACTCAAAAAGTAATATGATTTGCTATACCATTATTACCTTTATTCATTATTTGTTATATCGCATCAGTTGCTGAGACAAATAGACCACCGTTTGACAACGTTGAAGCCGAGTCTGAACTAGTATCAGGTTACTTCACTGAATACTCAGGAGCTCCTTTTGTTTTCTTCTTCTTAGCTGAGTACTCAAACATCATGTTGATCTCTGCTATTAACGTGATTCTTTTCTTAGGTGGTTACTTAAGTACTAACTTAATTGGTTCACTTTTCTCACTATCTTTTTTAATTTTAATTTACCATTATTCGCTATAGAGGGAGCATCTTTTTGACCTTCAATAGGGATTAAGACGATCATTTTAATATTTACCTTTATCTGACTGATAGCTTCCTTCCCTAGACTTCGTTATGATTTATTCATTAATTTCTGTTGAATTGTATTATTACCTCTCGTTTTCGCTTTCCTATTACTTGTCCCTTCTCTTTTAGCTCTCTTTGATGCTTTCCCTGTCTCTTTTTAATAGTATCTTTTACTTATAATTATTAATTATTATAGTTAGAATAGAGTGAAAGAAGTGAAAAAATAAAATGAAATGTAAGCTTAGTGGATGAGGAGGGTTGAGGTATAAGCTGAACACAAGATTAATAACTAGTCAACCCGTCATTGGGTAATCAAATAATATGATAAATTAAATTATCACTGTTAATTCCAGTTAACATCACTGAGATCTCACTACATTGTTAATTTCACTCTTTACTATCATATGTAATGCTTTTTCTTTTACTATGAGTTTTGCTACTACACTATCTTATTTTAATACTAAAGTCAAACTGACTGCTAAAAAAATATCTAGTCATAAACATGAGAGTCTTGATCACTTACCTAACTTAATAGGTCAACATGGCTATCGATTACAACGATCTTCTATTACTAGTCGACTTACTACTCAAACCTTCAATTATGATAAGAAAAATGAATTGACTATTAATATCATAGACCGATTTGTGATATCATTACTTCGTTACTACTTAACACTCTCATTTCATTTTGATTTTAATTCATTTGAGAGACGATTACTTATTACTGACCCCATCTTTAAACATAGTATTAACAAAGTGACTATCATTTTCTTTTATTTTTCTCCATTTAACTATAACCCTATTTCGAAATTTGAATCAACCTTCACTAGTTTAACTAATATTTTAATTAATGGTTTAATTAATGATGATTATTTTGGAATCAAGGGCTGAGTTGAGACTTGCTACCAGAAAGAAGTTCAATTTCAATTAATTAAGTTGCAACGACCGCTTTACTCCGCTCAAATCTACTCTCAATTTCTTTCCTTTGCTGTTGAGACTAAATACAAAACTTTTCCTACTTCTTATCGATATAAGATTAAGAAGGCTTTTCCTAATGTTAATCCTTTATCCAGAGCTAATTTTATTTCTAAGCTTATGGCTTGAGTTAGACAGGAAGTGATAGATCAAAACAATCGTAACATTATCAATTTCGGTTCCACTTTCACTTCTTCTCATCTTAAGTTCAATACTGCTCTCTCTACTAACCGACATCTTCTTATTCAAGCCCTCCTTCCATTCAAATTAATGTTAGGTTTAACTCTCAATATTAAAGGGCGTATCTTTAAAAGAAAAACTATTTATCGTAGTCAGAAACTGAGATTAATTAAAGGAGCAGTCACTAGCCCTATGGTAACTCATACTAAATTTATTCTTCGATACAATCAGTTATTAATGCCTCAGCATTTAATGATAGGAAAGCATTGATTTAATCATACTAATGGAGCTGTTGGATTTAAAGTTAAGATTGCCACTACTTAATACGTTAATTTCTTTAGATTATTAAACTCTCAATGATTAGTTAGGGAATAAAAACATTAAAATATAATATTAACTTCCTAGTGAAAGTGACTAGATTAAATTAAAAATAAGTGATAATGAAAGTGATATAGCAGCGGAAGGAAAAGGAGTCGAACCTATCAGAACTCAGAGTCCATTACATAGCAAGTAATGTGTCTTACCAATGACAATCCTTCCCAAATGAGAGATATCACAAGTTGTTACTTAATAATTAAATTAAATTTAAAATTAAAGCAATTTGCTATTTTCCCCTCAAGATTAATGGAGAATTATCAAAAAAGAGTTAAATAGAGAAGTACCAAGTGAAGACGTGATTAAGAAAAATCAGAATAAAAGACTAGAACAGATAAGTATTACTTAAAGCAATGGTGATTAAGATTAATAATAATAATAAGAAAATCAGATAGAAGGTTAATAGTGATTGAAGCGATGATTTAGTTTAATTCAGAAACAAAAAATGAGTAAGAACAGATAGAGAAGTAAGGACTAAAACAATGGTAATAAGTAATGAAAGATTAGAAAAATAGATAAGAATAGATAAGTATCAATTAAAGCGATGATTAAAAGAGAAGAAATGATGAGACAAGGTTAATATTGATTGAAGCTATGATAAGTAACTAACAGACTAGAGAAGAAGTAACTGAAGCTATGGTAATGAATTATTAAATAATGATAACAAGATTAATACTGATTGAAGCGATCATTAATACTACAGCAAGTAAGAAATGATTAAGTAATAGAACTCAATAACACTGAAGGTTAATACCAACTAAAGCAATGATTAAATAATGATTTAATGATAAAGTTATTGAAATTTAAATTGATATTGAATAGTAAGTTAATACTTACTGAAGCTATGCTTAAACTTTTAGATAGATAAATAGTAACTGAAGCTATGGTTAAACTATTAGAAAGAGAGGAACTAACTGAAGCGATGCTTAAACGATAAGAAAGAGAGGTAATAACTGAAGCATAGGTATTCATATTTAATAATGAACTATCAGAGTGATAGGTAGTAACTGAAGCGATAGTAAAGAATAATAGTAAAGTAATATGATAAGTAAGGACAGATGCTTAATTATTAAGAGAGAGAGATAACTTGCACTTAAAGCGATAGTTCTAGATTTAATATTTAAAATAATAATGAATGACTATTAGTTAATTAGTTATTAAGAATAATAGTAGGTTAATACTGATTCAAGCTATGGTTTAATTAAAATAATTAAGTGAGGAGTAGGTTAATACCTATTGAAGCTATCATTCATTCGTTACTAATTTAAATTAAAAAGTGAAGAGTAAGTTAATACTGATTGAAGCAATGATTAAGTGAATAATCTAATAGTATCCTTAGGAGGAGTTATTCATTTCAGTCATAAGAGGTTAATACTGATTCAAGCTATCATTTCTTTTAATAATTAGAATTATAGTAGGTTAATACCAATTAAAGCTATCATTGATTTGAATAATTAGACTCAAAGTAAGTAATTATCGATTGAAGCTATGATCACTTAATTCTTTTTTTAATAAAAACACTTAATGAGAGTGATCAATAATTAATTAAAATAAAATAATAGTAAGTGAAGAGTAAGTTAATACCTATTGAAACAATCATTAGTTAGTACTATTAGTTCATTAGAGTGATTTATCATTCATTTTAGTGAAGAGTTAATTAATACTGATTCAAGCTATGGTTAATATTGAAGAATAAGTTAATAGTGATTGAAGCTATCATTACTATATCATTCTCAGTTAATACCTATTCAAGCTATCATTTCTTTTTTAATATATTCATTTTGATCTCCCCTCGAATGGCTAATAAGTTTTACTATTGGAGGAGATGAGACTTGAACTCATATTGCAAACTTGCAAAGCTCGCGTTCTACCCTATTGAACTAGCCCCCTTTTTTTGAGAAAAGAATACCAGAGATTCTAAAAGTGTATTAAATAAATTAATATGTTAGACACTATCATTAACAGAAACTTTTTTAAAAAAAGTATTTAAATTTTAGCTCTTTGGCAAGGGAT
>Ga0153975_1000023_pt1 | contig 77923 bp, 116 predicted proteins | sample TSGA059MetaG_FD_104694 | JGI IMG/M metagenome (GOLD analysis project Ga0153975, IMG submission 104694) | Attine ant fungus gardens microbial communities from Georgia, USA - TSGA059 MetaG | ecosystem: Host-associated > Fungi > Mycelium > Unclassified | place: USA: Georgia, Yuchi Wildlife... | reverse complement strand
CGGCGAGGGGGGGGGGGGGGGGGGGGCTGGGGGCGGCGGGGGGGGGGGGGGGGGGGGGGGGGGGGCGAGATCTTTCAGTGCTGCAAGGCCCAAAGGAAAGGGAGGAGAGCGAGGCATTGAATCAGTGCAATGCACTGATGAAACTGAGTGTGGAGGGTAGGTGAAATGAACGGCGAGCACGACTCAGAGAGATGACGCGAACGATTGTCGTGGCACGGGAACGAGAGAGAATGTGCCGCGCCCGTTGTTCGCTCGAAGACTATACTCTAATCCTTTGTTCGTGCCTCACTACGTAATAGAGTTGCAACGTCCGAAGGTAGGCTGAACCTCTCGTAACAGATAAACCAGATATATTACACCAATATAATAACTTCGTAGCGGACCAGCAGTAAGCTTCGAATGTACATAGATCTGCAAATTCCATACAATGGTTTTAGCCGTTGATCGTGAGTTGTTACTATATATCACAGAACGACTTTATACTTTCAGCCTTCCGAGTAAACCGTGAATCCATAGGGTAGGTACGGTTATCCTCAGCGATATTAATATGCACTGGTGGAGCGAAGGTCACTGGAAGACTTGACGATTCTTTGGAATGGTCATCTCCTTGCGTCAGGCCAAGGCCGAGACGGGCAATGATGAGAAGAGGCGTCGTGGTCTAGGGAATGTGAGCCGAGAAGAAGAAGAATAAGAAGTATAAATTGCATACAGCGACTTGGCAAGAAACACTAACTCCTATAAGACCAGCTGGGCTGCCAGCTATATCGAGAGCGAACATCACCACAGTGCAGCTGGCCATGAGAGCACCAGACTCGATGATGGTAAACATGGCAGACTTGTAGACATTGCGGCCAGTGTAATCGGACACCTCTCGTCCTGCACGCCAAAGACGGTATGCGATTCCAGACGTAACACAAGTATTGAAGAAAAGATCGAGCGACCAACTAGCCTTTCCAAAAGCTTGGACACCGTGTGAGAAGAGGGGCTGATGAGCTAGCATAGCCAAGGCTACGATAGCAGAACCTAGACGGAAGTGACAACACATCTCAGTCATTGACTGAGAACTAACATAAGTTAGCGAACATACCGATATGTGCAGCTTCCACGATTAACTGGTGATATCAACACTCGTAAGAGAGGCGTAACAAGTAAGGTAGGTATCTTACCGAAGCAATGACAAGCATCCAGTTGCGATTCCAAACCACGTAAAGCCTCCAGATCTATTATCACTGGCGTTACTCCGGTATATCCACAAACCGAGAATTACTCACTAGGAGCAAATCTTGAGCGAATACCTGGAAGAAGGAACGATAAGGTGAGATTCAAGAAAGAACACTAGTCCTCACATTGAAAATATACAATGCAACATTCGTCACCATGAAGGCTGTTGCCTCGATGAAGTACAGGCTACTCCCACCAGGGATAGATGTTATAGCAGGCGTTGTAAAACCCTCAAGGGTCTGGAGAAGGGTAATGATGTTGTGTGCTGTGGAGACTAGAATGTGTAAAATACACGAAGCATAAAGGATCCTGATCGAAGAGGTGAGTAGTGGTGAACAAATGAAGAAAGTCTATCTTATTGCGAACCGATGTGACTGTTTGTGCCGAACGGTCAGGATATAGATACATGCGCCAAAAAGCACGCAGCTGTCGATGGAAATAAGCGTGACCCTTTCCCAAAATCACCGAACTCACTTGAGTCCTAGGAATGACCGTCGGCCAGATACTTAGAAAAGCGTCTCTACAGCCAGCAGAGGGATGCATACCATAAACTATAGATTCCAACCATGCTGCGGTTAAGAACATGCGATCAAGGGTGTTGGCAGCCATTTTCGTGGGGTAGGTAGAAGGTATGCTCAACGAGCGCCTTATAACTTGTCAAAGTAAAGCTCCAGTGTCTCATGGGTTATTGACAGTGTACCGGCGGCAACCTGACAAAACAAGAGAGAGTTAATTGCCTCCAGGTTGCTCCGCCGCAAGGCCATTGAAAAAAACTTTTTACAGTTTGCTGGTTTAAACAGGCTATACGACTCATTTAAACAAGTCGTATACTGTGAGGGCCGCATGCGTAGCTGAGGCCGTTACCTTCAGGTTTCGGACTAAGTTTGGGTTAGTACTGGGACAGAACAAAATGAAAAATCGGTTATAATACGAACGTACAATTGGCAAATTGTAGGGACAATCCGAATTCCGCTTTGCCTTGTCAATGTTTCCTCAAGGTGTCAATTCTACTGGATGCGTCATAGGGGGGATCGAAGATGTATTGAGTTACTTAGTCCTGGTTCAGTATTTTGTAACTAGCCTTTTATGTAAAAGGGTCATAAACTAACTCAGACAACGAGCTCATCCATACTATGACAGTCTGTGTTACAGTTTCCCGTGGTGTTCAGTATGTCAGATCTGGTAGCTTTTTCATGGATTTTAAATCCTGTCGCAACAGTCCATTATTATGCAACACAACACAGTATAGGTTATTGGGCATGGAAAGACTTTGGTCTGTCGAACCTCGAACATGCCAATTTTGACCATTTACCTGTATTCCGAACATCGATTCAGAGTTAGGCTGTCTCAGACAAAGAGATTCTGCCGTCAAGTCCTGTCTTTGTTCAATTCTGTGCGCGATCCTGTTACTAACCTAGGTTATAGCTGCACTGTCCCTGAGACTCTGGATTTAACTGGGGCTACAGCTGGCATCGATAGACCGGATTTGATTTTTCACCTCTCACCGACTTTGTTTAGTTTTAGAGCAGTTAGTTATCCTGGAAAACAATGGAGCAGCACTGCTTCTGGATGAGCATCATCTATGTCCCATCATCATGGTAAGGTCAAGACCGTCAAAGTAGACCATTGAGCTCGCGGCGTAGCCACCATGTTGAAGTTTGATTCAGCCGGCAAAGCTATTCCTTGCAAGTGTGAGGCTTGCGGCACCGACGTACTGGCATGAATTGGGAAATATGATCAGGGATCCATGCTTGTTTTTGTTTCTCTCCGAAACTAAACAAAGTCTGAAACCAGCAGGAGCTTCGCGGGAAATTTTCGCTCCATCGACCTCTAAACAGCGACGATCGACTTACACAAGGTTTTCTTGCCTTTTTCGGCGAACTCCGAGCTAGATTAGATAAGTATTACCCCTGAGTGATATACCCGTTTCGTCACTCAGTCACTCAGTCACATCATTCCGAAGAGCGAGGGGTTAGAAAAACTTCTGATTCAAACATGACTCACAGTGACACAGTGTTAACATTATCTGTTCGAGTCTAATTTGGCTGATGTGGGGCGGGCATTTGGGTCCGCGCCCTCCCGGACAATATTTAAACAATTGCTGTTACAGTCATCCTGTTAAGGAATTGTGTCACGTGACTCGGATACGGATACGGACACGGATTCTCGGATCCGAGTGTATCTGCAACCTAGTATATTTCTAAAGACATTCATCTCCTAGTAAGAACATTATAAAGTAGTTAATGCATGTAACTTTAAAAGAGAAATACTCGATCCATCACACTTCGTGCTTCCTGTAAGATCATCAAAGTCTTCTATCCCTAACTCGTCAGTATTATCTTAGGTGTCACGCATCACGCATCACGCGTCACCACGATCATATCGTACCGTTCAAGACTCGCGGTATTCACTCGTCGTCATATCCTTGAGAAATCCACCAAGTAATGTATTCAAACAGGATAGTAAAAAGGTGAAGGTTGGAAGACATACATAATACGCGAAATACAAGAGACTACAGCACAAGAACAACTCAGTTATACACAAGTGAAATGAGCCCACGACTACCAGTAGTCAGAAGAAACGCTCGTACGCACGATCACAAGTAAAACATGGTGTCCTTCAGTTTATTGGAAGAGACACCGTCACGCCAGAGTGCTTTTGCTTCTTTCATGACGTCTTCTTCGTTGGTGGTGGCACTACCGCCAGTTGTCGTATCACCCCCAACTTGGCCCTGGAGCAGCTTTCTCAGGTAGCATCGCCCACGCTCGCACGCAACATCAGCATAATATGCCGGAGACACGAGGCTCACCGCCTTAGTGGCGCGGGAAAACATGTAGCTCAGGGCATTCGTAAGGGTCTGGAGATTGTCTGCTTGGAAGCCAATTTCATCATGAATGACGGAGTAGTGAGTCGGCTTCGTGGTACCCTGCAAACCGCCATGGGCTGCCGGGGGAAAAAGTTCGTGAGCAAAGCGGATAAACACTCCTTCAATGAATAGTCACCCTGGAGGAAAAAGTCGAAGTCGTACACCGCCGTGACGCCACGATCAACCACTGTTCCAGGCTTTGGGTTGCCATCATTCGCAGCATCCTTCCCTTCAGTGGGATAGAACCTAGTGTGATGCCTTTTGCCACAAATGACAATAGTCAGCTTGGGGCGATAAGGTTTCTTTGGCTGGTCGAATTTCTGGAAGGCTTTCAAAATCTCCGGACGCTCTTCCACCAGGACAGTGTTGAATTGTCCCTGAATCTTGTTTGAACAGCCTGTACACACCCTCGCAGTGGAGAAAACGCACCTCGGAAACGCCATCACGATAAACCAGGACACGTTGCGGTAGTGTTTTCGCACGTTGCTGGAAAAGTTGAAGCCTCGTGATCATCATGTCCTTGAGGTTGGTAATCATCTAGGCAGGCCGTCATTGGAAAGAAAAACAGGGATTGCCTTGAGGTCCGTACCTCTTTTCGCGACTCTTGGATTTCGAGACTGGCAGGGTATTGAGCGAATTGATTATCTACGCTGGCAACTACTGCAGCGATCGAGGCTTTGTCGAAGGATTAAATACCCTGTTAAACATCGCAAAAGTAGCACTCACGTGTTCCTCTTGCACTTCCAGGACCAGGATGAGTCACGTCCATTCCGACTACCATCGTAGGCATCGCTGAAAGCCACTGACTCGCGCGGTCATCTAGTTTATGGTTAACGCCGCCCATTTTCATGTTCACTTTTAGGGCCACGTTTGCGAAATACTGCAGCTGTCCCTTCTCCTTCCTAATCTTGGCCACATGTACGCACACGGTGGCAACACCCAAGTAGACATCGCATAGATGTTTCAGTCCCTCGTAAATGTTCTTGTCGCCGCTTGATAGCATCACAAGTACCAAGGCGGGCTTTGATTTCAGCGTCATCAGAGTTTCACGAATACTCGCGATAGCGCTCTTTCTGAGTGGATCAGCTCTGTTTGCCCTTGGAAGGCTAGCAGCTACGACTGGAGGCTGTTCTCCTACACCCATCCCACTCTTCCTGCACATGTCCATGAACCCGTTGATAACAGGTCCGAGGGCAGGATCTTGAGGACCCCTGAACTCGTCTCTGCCACCATCGCTAATGAGCAGGACAGCCCATTTGTCCAGACGCGCGCCCACAGCAAAGCGAATATCCCGCAGATTCCACGAAGCACGCTCATCGATGCTGGCCGACTTGTTATTGGCATACTTGAGCCCAGGCTTGGGGAGGATGCGGCCGGGGACAACTGCCATGTGGGGCCCAATGGATACTCCAAATGAGGTGAGTGCAGGACCAGGGTGCAAGAATCCAAGCTCATCGAGGCCTTTAGTCACGATAGCATTGCCATTGACATTAGGTGGCTGACATGCGACTGTTATCATGTTTGCAGTATGTTCATCCGTGAGCTTGCCACGGAAAGGCTGGTCAGGAAGGATCTCGCAGAGCTCAGCTGGCAAGTAGTTCTTCTTTTGCCCTCCTACATCGACAAGAGGCAATTCAGGGTGCTTCAATGTAAGTTTATATTCTATGAAAAATATAACGTCAGATTTTCAAGGGGAAAGTATAATACTCACTCCTAAGGAAATACTGCTCCACTGAAACTAGTCCTCCAAGTTCGTCGCACTGGAATTTGTGCTGGCGTGCGTCCTGGCGTGCAAGACACTTGACGGTCTTTCGATAGCCAAGATGCAAAGTCTTTACCCTAACGCTCCTGCAGAACGCTTCCATTCGTGCGCCGAAAGAGGAGTCTCGGAAGGCCAGCATCTGCACCGCAAGGTTTCCAGGAGTATAAAACGCTGTGGTGCAGACATTGACGTTCACCATCAGCTGACGGTGAGCTGGGCGCACGGAGGAGTAGAAGCCTTTCCATGCTTCTAGCCCACCGCCAAGATGCTGTGGAGCAGCAGCGGAGCGGAAGAAGTAGCGGTCTTGACCGACTTTGATGCCGCTCCGCAGAGGATGGGCAGCAAGAATGAGATTCAACGCAGAAATCACGGGAAGGGTATTGTAATTCCGATACTGCGCATCCCCATTCAAGTAACTGCCCATAAGAGAAATGAGTCCAGAAAATTCTAGACTTGAATGATCTGCTAACCTCATCAGATCTTGTGTATTGATCTCCTGGACAAATGAGATCGTTAGTGTATACTCTTTCCCACCCTTTGTCGGAGGGCCAGGTTGGTCGTCGTCATAGTAAGGCACTTTGATCGTAAGAGGCTGTGCCAGAACCCGAGCCGATATGAGCTTCGCACTGCTGTCATGCGCGACAGTGCCACTCATGCCAGCCAGCTGCCACGCAGGGGTCTGCTCTGCAAGTTGAAATATACGATGCTTGACACGACGAGTAGCTGTTCCAGCTACAGGCGTGATGGCGACAGTATATTCATTAAGCGAACCCTTTGGAATGCGCACAGGAAAGAAATTGGTGCGAAGTTTGATAGGTTCACCAACAGTGCCAAAGTCAGGGCGCAAGGGCATGCTATTGGGGTCATTCCCAAGCTGAGAGCTTCGCAAACGAGCGACGAGCGCCTTGTCGGAATCGTCAGCGACTCGAGAGTCAATGTTAGCTGCTTGGTTCTGAAGAAAAACGCTGCATAAATCATAGCTTTAGAGGTTGAACGTGACACTGTTCCAAAACGTGGTACTGACCCGCCTTGTTCTCTGGGCGGACCTCCCCTCCCTCGACCTCTGTCAAACCCTCGACCACCACGGTCGCCACCTCTGCCACCACCCCTACCACCACGGTCACCACCACGAAAGCCAGAAGGTGAGGGCGAGTTACGTGCCCAGTCAACCGGGCTTCCTCGTCCTCCCCTCCCTCCGTCAAAGCCACCCCGTCCCCGGTCGACTGGGTTCCCTCGTCCTCCCCTCCCTCTGTCAAAGCCACCTCGCCCACGATCACCTCTGTAAGCCATGAATTAGTAAATGTTAATTGCAACTTCAAAGCTTCAAGTACGGTTCGACTGCGTGTGGGAGTCAATGTTACAACGTTGCGACATGCAAACTCAGTGTAAATGGTTTTAACGCCTAGAAAGTCACTTTTGTACTTCCCACAGGTTCGCGCACGCGTGAAATCTCCTGTATTCGGTACTTATCGCAGAAAGAACAAAAGCAAACAGAATCAATGCGGTAATGTAATTACGGCGGTATAGTACTGGCGAAAATATTTAATATTTAATTTAAGTTGGTAATACGCACGCGTTGGGAGACTCGGAGTCACTGCAAGAGATACCCATGCATACATGTACATATGCATATGGCCAGATTATTCAATGCGAACTGCCCATAACCCTCTTCTATTACTCGTGCCGCAGCATGCGCATTGCGCAGTAGAATGGAAGCTTTTCGAAAGTGTCCGAATTTTCGGTGCTCCGTATCAAGCCGGTCCTCGCGTGTTGTTAATATTGATGTCTTCCTTTGATTTGGTTTTTCAGAAAAGGATCTAAGAATCCTATGTTACTCACAAGGCAACCTACTTTATATACACGTCGTGGTAACCCCCTATCGTCATGCTACTACCAGCGCACTCAACTCTACAAGCTTGCTGGTCAATCACCCATCAGGTTCTCCCTTGAGATCGCAGAGTACAGTAGAACTTAGAGGATGATCTTCGCTGACCTTGGCCCATGCATGCAGAGTAATCTTATTCTACCCATACCGAGAGTCCGAGACGACAGAAGACATTCGACACCATTGGTGTTGTGCAAGAAAGACGCTTCTAAGCGCTTGCACCTTGTTAGAAATACTACTCGTGACACTGGGCTATTGTCTCCAGTAGGTTGCATTCGTCTCCAGCTAACCATGTTTCCTCAGCAGCCAACGCCGAATTCTTGCCACTGGAAAGATCAGCCTGCGCGAGCGGCGCACCTTTGAGCGCCATGGCATTTCCCCTACTGAGAAGTACTTTTTAACCGCGCCTCTCGTCTCAAATACTCTTCTCAAATACTTATGCTAGATGGAGGCGCGAATGCCGATTTCGATCCCCTCGGAGTCGTAAGGGAAATGGTACAGAATCCAGATTTGAATGTGGTGAAGCTACGTTATGTACCTCGGTTGACTTTGTTGCAGACTCACATCATAGCATCGTAGCAATCCAATCATGTTTGAGGTATAAACTACAAAGATAGTTCCGTGTGCCATGCTGACGTCCCGCTCCAAAAAAACTTGATGATGATGACAATCTAGCAGATAGCAGATAGCAGTACCACGCTGGCCAGGTGACCTCGCTGGTGACCTTGGCGGATATGCATTTAGATAACTCAATTTCCACGGAGCACCTCATTGCAGGTATAAGTACAGTACTCCTTTACCCAGTTCTTCCCACTAACCTTCATACGTACAACATGGCCATATCCACACTAGCTCTCAACGATGGCAGCCAGGTTCCCTCGATCGCATTTGGCAGCGGCACGGCGTTCTTTGCGCAAGATGCACAAACTGCAATGCAAACCGCAATCTCCGTCGGCTTCACGCATCTTGATTGTGCCCAGATGTACGAGAACGAAGAGACCGTGGGTGCTGCCATCAAAGCCTCTGGCACGCCCCGCTCTTCCCTCTTTATCACCACCAAGCTCAATGTTCTTCCCCCTGGCCAGACAGCCAAGACCGCATTGCAGACGTCGCTGGAGAAGTTGGGCATGGAATCCGTAGATCTATACCTCGTACACAATCCAAAACACCATGAGGGCCGGCTGAAGGAGGTGTGGAAGGTTATGGAGGAGTGTAAGAAGGAAGGGCTGGCAAAGTCTATCGGGGTGTCCAACTTTGAAGTTGAGCATTTACAGGAAATTTTGGAGGGCGCCGAGTTTCCGCCTTCGGTAAACCAGGTGAGCGGAATGCGATCAACTGTCAATGTTTAATTCTTATGACTCTATAAGGTCGAGATCCACCCGTATGTGTGGAAGTCCTTACAGCCTGTGCTTGCGTTGCACAAAAAACATAATATCATCACGTCCTCCTACGGCGGCCTTTCACCCCTCTTCCGCGCCAAAGGAGGGCCAGTGGATGCTGTCATTGAGAAAATTCGGGAGCGCCTAGAATCCACTCGAGGACAGCCCGTGTCAAGCAGTCAGGTGCTCAACAAGTGGTTGCAGCAGTATGGCATCCTAGTTGTCACGTAAGTTTCGTTTGCTGGGAGTGCTTGTTGGGGAAGGTCTAACGTAGTATTGATTAGCACTTCGTCCAAGGCGGATAGGATGAAGGACTATCTTGACACGGTCAACGTTCCAGAGTTGACAGCTGAGGAGATAATGTTGATCGAGAGTGCTGGGGCACAGCGTCACCAGAAATTCTTCGATTAATGGGGCCTTGTCATCCGCAAGTACCGATCAGGATTCTATTAGACGTAAATCAACAGTGCTCCTTCCGTTGATCCAAGCAAGAGTAGGGGAAACGCAACTGTCTTCTAGAATTTATGACGTGCAACATCATCATGTAATAAATCCCTTATCTTCAATCAAACATCAGGGTGTATGCTTTCATCTGTGTGACATCCATACCAACAGCTAGTTTAAGGCTTTGAGACGGTGCTGATGGCCCGAACCACATAAGCAGAATTCGAAGGTGGATGGTTTCGTCTGAATCTATCGAAGATTGCTGCATTTGTGGATCCGATCGCATTGCCATGAAGATACTAAGTGTGCCCTCGGGACAGAGATGCAGTAGTTCCACGCAGGACAGTTGGATATCAGTAGTGCCGCCAGTCAAGCGCTTCAGTGAGACGATAATCAGAGAGAGAGGTGCTCCACGGTGCCACCGAGCCCCACGGACGCGTCAAGGAATAGAGAGTATATCTTGGAGACTTTGAATACCTCCTTCCACCCTGATACAGAAAAAACGACTATCTTCTTTCTACTATCTGGGTCTGCCTACAGGAGAATATTCTTCCTCAACCTTCAGCACTTCAGCACTTTATGTAAGGCATCTAGACTGCGAGGTCATACCGTTTGAAAAATCCGTCTCCCTTTCATGTATTCGGTAAATCGCAATTTGTGGGTGGGCAATCTCAATGACTTGAGTTTCGTCACATCGTCGAGGATGCCATCGACAGATAAAAGAGGATTTTCGTCAAAATCTTACAACGTAAAAGACTCACTGCCTTATAGGTTACAACTAGGACAAAACCACGTGTACACGAACGCATCCGAGCGTTTAGATAGGGAAAAAAAAACTAGGCAGAACTTGATGTAAATTCACTGAATCTCAGTGGGTGTAAAATCATCGCCATGATCATGGGGGAGGCGAACTCCAATGGCTAGCTAGTGTACAGACGTGATCATACAACGGAGCCTGCCTTGGCTGCGATACGAGGCCACAGGTCAACCTGAAGATTAGGATCAGCGATCTGACCTCGCACGTCTAAGTTGGAGACATACACATTCTTTTGCAACAGGGCCGACAATGACAGACCCCTTCATGTCACCCTTAGGGTTAACAATGACGCCAGCGTTGTCCTGTTAAAATATTTGCATATTGACGGTAGGTGAGCAAATTCGATGCGTACCTCAAAGTACAGGAACACGCCGTCTCTCCGACGCCATGCCTTGCGTTGGCGGACAACAACAGCGGGCATAGCTACAAGTCAATTGTATCAATACGATGGAACACACGGTAGAGAAACTCCAAAACGAACTTTTTTTCCTCAGTTCAGGTTTCCCCTTCTTCACTGAAGCAACAACCATATCTCCAACACCTGCATCTGGCAATCTGTTCAATCGTGCTCCGAATCCGTAAGGCTCGATGATGAATAGTGACTTGGCACCACTGTTGTCGGCACAATTGAGGACGGCACCGACGGGGAGACCAAGAGTCATACGGAATTTCTTGCCAGAGGCACCGACTAAGAGTAGGGAATGAGATGTAAATACATTTACACAGGAGAGTGTCAATACCTTTGTCTTTCTTTGCCATTGCGGTTAGTTTGCTGGATACTTACTTGACCTCAGGGACGTTGTCACTGATGGACTGCGTGGTAGCTCAAACTATACAGTTTATACCGGAGATTTCCGAACGTGTGGACCGCTTATTATAAATAATAATAATTATTATTATTATTCGCAAACAGTCGACAACCGCACACCGACCACATCCAGATCTCAACAGCTTTGGCGTTCTTACCGTTGCCTGGAGGAACTACGCCCGCACGACGGGAGGCAGATTTCTGAACCCCACTTACCCGCACAACATGATGTGAAGCACAATCTCTCGAGCGCAGCGGGTAGCGGAATCAAATACCATTTTGCATGAGGAGAATGGACGGCAATGACACTACCTTGGGTGTTATCATAGTCGGCTGACCTGCAAGGGTACATATCCTAGCTTCCCAAAATACTTCGCCGGGTTACTCTTAGTTCACACAACTCATCATCAGACACTTCCGTTCGGTTTTTCGAGTACGCCTACTGGCTATACCGCAGCAGTGGCAGCACTGACGACAGAAGCGGATGAGGACGAAGAACCTTACCTGCCATCCATAGCATTCACACCTTTCAACAATTTTACATTGTACCTCCTAGCGGATCTGCGTCGTATACCCGAATGAATCGATATCGCATCTACTTGATCTTGTGATGGCTCAGGAAGAAACGAGAATAAGGCGAGCAGATACTCATTAAGAAAAATTGTTATGCCCGGAGGAAGAGTGAGGTGAAATGGGAAGGTTATTTGAAGGCGCTGGGTCGCAGGTAATATACTTGTTTTACGTTGAGTGGCAATCAATCTAGAGCGGAATATTCACGATAAGATGGTTGGCAGGCCTTGGTCTCGTCATGAGCAAAATGACGATGATTCGAGTCAACACAATGACACCGATTTGCCAGTCAGTCACTAGTCATCACGGTGTTCTTCACGATCATTGAAAGACTTTGTTTTGTGAAGCCCGCGTTTTCCGAGTCGAACTCTGCACAAGTTAGGTACTCGTTGCCAGGCTTCTAGGATCACAACCCTCGAGCTCACTTCTTCAAGCACATCAAATTTGTCTCCCCGACATCATGTCCTTATTCACCGGAAGCAAACATTCTGAAAAACAAAAATATTATTATCTCAACCTATGGATCCACAACTCCTTTACCTGAACCCCCGCGGTGGAATCAACCTTGAGAATAAATTATAGTCGACAGGGTTTTCTTACAGGAACGCTCCTCGAAATATCGCACCCGTTCACCCGTTCGGCAAAACAGTATATGACGAGCCGATCAACCTTCATCACTCCAGGTCTCCCTTGCTCTCTTCCCCTCCATCCCTTCTTTCACTTTATGGCATATCTCTTAAAGGCAGCCTTCTGGGCTTCATAACTATCTTCTGTCAATAATATGTTCCAGCAGCCCACGGCGGGAGATTTGGGTAAATTCATGCGACAGTTCTTCGAGGAGCAGCAGTGACAATATGGCCATTACAGGATCAACACAGGTGGTACTGACCCCAGGATGGCTACACTCAAACTAGTTGACTGACAGTCCTTCCTAAGTTCGAAAGTCGGAAGTCGAGTACGTTTTCTTCATCGCGCCTCTTCCTGAGAACACTTACTTGTAGGCAGATTCTCTGGCCTGCCGAAACGAAGCGTTCCCTTGATGGTTCACGTCGATTTCGTGATGAAAGATGAAGGCATCAGATCGAGGACGAATGCTGCGCAAACAAAAAGCAAATTCACTGTGAAAATACAAGCACAACGGAGTCTTCCTCATACACTGATTCTCCCGTCAGATGGGGTGCGCGGTTGTCGTGGGGCACGCGGGCGGGTATCAAATGATATCGTTGCGATGTTGGGGCAAGAAGTTTTGTGCATTACTGCTACCAGTGCCGTCACGCTGACCAAGACTTTGTAATCCGGGGTATTTCATATATGTTATCGCAAGGTATATATAACAACTGCTTTCTGGTGATCTATTCTCTAACTTCATCTTCACTTGCTGTACAGCATGGCCATATCTACACTTGCTCTCAACGACGGCAACCAGGTGCCATGGATCGCATTTGGCACCGGTACGGCGCTCTACCAGCAAGATGCACAGAGCACAGTCCAGACCGCCATCGCCACCGGCTTCACGCACATCGACGGCGCCCAGCTGTATGGCAATGAGGACAGTATGGGCGCCGCCATAAGAGCCTCTGGAAAGTCACGCTCTGAGCTCTTCGTCACCACCAAGCTCGGTCGACTGCAGCCCGGTCAGACAGCCAAGACCGCACTGCAGGTGTCACTGGATAAGCTCGGCTTAGAGTACGTGGATCTGTACCTCGTGCACGCGCCAAGTCTCCATGCGGACCGGCTGAAGGCTGTGTGGAAAGAGATGGAAGAATGTAAGAGAGGGGGACTTGCAAAATCTATTGGGGTGTCGAATTTTGGGGTTGAGCATTTGCAGGAAGTTTTGGACGGCGCTGAGTTTCTGCCTGCGGTGAACCAGGTGAGCAGAAATGCAACGCACCACACCGGTGTTGTTTTTGACGACGCCTCCCTCCCCCTGAAAGATCGAAATCCACCCGTATGTGTGGAAGTCGCTACAGCCCGTGATCGCGTTGCACAAAGAACACAATATCATTACTTCCTCATACGGTGGCCTTTCGCCCCTCTTTCGTGGGCAAGGAGGGCCACTGGATCCTGTTATTGAGAAAATTCGGGAGCGCCTCGAATTCACCCGAGGACAGCCGGTGTCAAGCAGTCAGGTACTTAACAAGTGGTTGCAGCAGCATGGCATCCTGGTCGTCACGTGCGTTTCGTTCGTTGGGAGTGCATGTTGGGAAAATGCTGACGTAGTATTTATTAGCACGTCGTCCAAGGCGGACAGGATGAAGGAGTATCTTGATACAGCCAACGTTCCGGAATTGACGGCTGAGGAGGTAGAGTTGATTGAGAGTGCTGGAGCACAGCGTCACCAGAAATTCTTTGTATGTCCTATTGATCAGAGGGACTGTTACAGAACTAATGATAACCCTTTAGTGATGGGCTACGATGACAAGATATTTATACAGATTCATTCGGGATAGTAGCGACTCCAGCGAATGTAACTTCTAGCCTACATCAACCCGAGCACAGAATGGTAGAAAAGTCGGGTGAACTATGTCGTGGGCAGGCAGGGCAGGAAAGCGGTGAAATGTAACTGTCATAATGAGATTGATATCATGTGCACTACCCTCTCTAAAGCCTAAGCGTGAGATTGACCAGTCCTTGCGTCGGTATAATTCTGAAGGAACCAAGTCACTGTCTCCTCGAGAGCTGTATACGCGGCTGATGGTGAGTAATTGAAGTGAGCCAATGAAAACAACTAACCTTGTTCGAACGGCGTGAACTTGAAGTCAGGGCCAATCAGGTTCATGAGTTTCGCATTCGATGCGGGTTTGCGATCTTGTCCATTGTCATTGGCTTCATTTGCGAACTTGAAGATGGGGACATCTGCGCTCAGGTGCTTCGAAAGCGGTGTGAAGCAGCACGTACCTCGGGCTTACCAGGGTAACCCATGACTTTGACGATAGAATTCGCGAGATGGCGAATGCTGATTTCATCATTCTCATCCACTGAGAAGCTCGTCAGAAAGACACACATAACGAAATATAAGTAAATCGACCTGAAAAGATGACAGGATCGACAGAGTCGTATTCGCGCAATTGCCAGATGAACAATTTTGCGAGGTCACGAGAGTAGATGAATTGACGAAGGGGCGAGCCATCACCCATGACTTTGAACGGCGTGTTGTTCCCTGCATTGCAAGCGCATCAGTACGCAGACCGTTCAAAATGAGGGAGGGCTGGACTTTGTGCCAGGAAGCATTTGTGAATCAGTGCCGGCATCACATGTGCATGCTTTAAATCGCTTCAGAAAGATCAGTTAGGGCATCATTACTGAGCACTGGTGAAACGAACAAGTTATCGTGTGGTCCAAAAACATTGGTCGGGATGGCAGATGTGAAGTTGCAGCCAAATTCCTCCTTGTAAGCACTGCGGTGAATATGAGCCCAAGTAACAGACGGCCGAATGAGATCATGGCGTACTGGTTCTGAACATCTACCATCCTCTTGGCATGCGCATATCCAAAGTTACTCGGGTGTGGTGGCCCAAGGTGGACTTTCTCCTCTGTGAGTGGATACTCGACCTTGTCTGGGAATACACATGTCGAAAGACAAGATATAACTTTTTCTGTCCCTTTGATATGAGCGGTGTGGAGGACATTGTCATTGATCAGCATATTATCACGAAGGAAAGTCATCTACAGAAGGTCAGATCAAGCACAGCACAAGATCTTGGATCCTACCTTCCTCTCTCTGTTCGCGAAGAGACCACCGACTAGATGCGATCATAGAAAGATAGATCAGACGGACTTATGTCAATCCAATCTAAGCGAGTCAGACGTACCGAGTGCAGCGAGATGGATGACATGGGTAGGTTGATACTTCTCAAATAACTTCAGAGTCTCTTCCGGATTTCTGCACTAAATATTGTACTTGCTGTGAAGAGAAGGATGGTGAAACGATACCTTAGATCGGCATCGCGAGAGCTAGCAAAGATCCATTTCTCTCCTGGGCGCTTTCCGAAACGCGAGCCTTCTGGTTCGTGCTCGATAACATATTCGATGGCTTTCCCGACAAGTCCAGTGCCTCCAGTGACAAGTACCACGGCTGCCATCGTTGTGATAAGTAGACTGGATAAGTATTTGTGAAAGGCACCGCACCGGCAACGTTGGGTTACCAGTTTGCACGTGCCACTAAAACACCGGCACCGCTGAGCGATACGACTAAATTTTGCCCCACACAACGGGCCCGGGATAAATATATGTACAGTAAGTACAAGTATACAACCGAGTTAAGAGTTATTTCATTGTCGCTCAGAGTTATTCGAAGAGTGGTGCTGCCGTTCCAGGATGCAAGCAACATCACTTGATTTTAAATAAGCACAATATCAGTGTATCACGATTTATCGTGGCTCGCCATGCAGTAATCAAGCCAAAGCCTAAACATATAAATCGTGAAACAACGGTAATCGCACAGTTACTCCCAAGAACCCACCGATGGGAAGGTTGCCTGTCGAGTTTATATCAGCTACGAAGCCGCAGGATACCTTGAGAGTAGCCACGCCCACGCTAATGCCAGTTCTGATCGGCGAGGTCCTTGAAGTTCCCGCTCATAGATTGCGAGATGCGCACGTTGAGCAATGACGAAATTAAATGTTATCGGAGGCCTGGTTTCCACCGCCCGTGGCATCTTGACCGAAAACCAGCGTGTAACCTTGAGCGTATCCAATCTATCTGATTCCAGCATGTGGACATAATGTGAATTTCGAAACTAATCGAGCTCGTCCAAGACTTTAGCCTAGACATGTAATGTTATCAAGCCTTGGAATTCCAATCACATGAGGGCAGCTCGCTCTCTAGATATTTATACGAGATGATGGTGTTGGTGCAAGACCGCCAAAGGGCCCGTATTCCCACATTATTTCCTTCTCGGTACCCACCGTTACTGTACGAAAGCTCTCAACCTCCTTCTTGATTCTCCAGCACGGTCATCCCCCATCACAACATACGAGATCATTCGGGGCAATATGGACTACCAGAAGATAGCGAGTGATGTGTATCATCTTGCAGAGTCCAATCAACCTGTGGCGCCCCTTGTGAGAGAGGCCCTGCAGGTCATTGAGCAGTGTCTGGATCAGTATGGGTGAGCGGTAATTTGCCTTTACTCATGTTATCATACTGAGGAAATAATGTCATTTCATAGGCAGGAGCATATATCTCTGAGTTTTAACGGCGGGAAGGATTGTGCGTCAAAGGGACTTCGGGAGATCCTTTGCTGATCCCTTTGTCCTGTAGGCACCGTCCTGCTGCATCTATATGCCGCGGTCCTCGCCCGAAAGGTCTCATCTACGACCAGCCATATATCCGCATTATGCATCCCAGAACCATCGCCATTCCCTGCACTAGAGGAGTTTACCAAGCAAGCTGCGGAAGACTACCGCCTTGATCTTTTCACGTGCAGCCCATCCTCGAGCATTCAATTACCCGTTGAAAGTGTGACGCCCGGTGTGGCTACCCCAACGTCACTAAAGGGAAGCGATGACTACTTAGGAAGTGTGCTCCAGATTCGGCCTGTCGGAACTGCAAGAGGAGGTGAAGGAATGCGACGAGCTTTGGAGTTGTACAAACTACGCTTCCCAGCTATCCAAGCAATACTCATAGGCACACGGAGAACAGACCCCCATGGAGGTGAGGTGTTGTTGTCATGATCGGGTGCAAGTACTCACGGCTTGAGTAGCTGCCCTGTCTCACACAAATATGACGGACCCCGGATGGCCCGCCTTCGAACGGGTAAACCCAATCATCAACTGGTCGTATTCAGATGTCTGGGCATTCTTACGGACACTTAAGATTCCATACTGCAAGTTGTACGATGAAGGGTGAGTATCCCCCCTATCTGTTAATCTTTGCTTGACTCCTGTGTAGATACACGTCTCTGGGGTCTACATACAACACATTCCCAAACCCAGCGCTACTTGTCACGGATTCTGATTCATCCAATGCTTTCCCCTCTTCGCTCACGATTGTAGCAAATAATCCTGATGCCATGTGTCTCCCTGATCCACCTCTACCGACATCATCTATTAACGGATCCGTGGGCAGTTTTGGTCCTTTTACTATCATTGCCGACAACCCCAGCCAGACATGTTTTGCAGAACCTATCTTCGATTCAGTGATACCTAGCATAGGACCTTTCCAGGTTCTAGCAGATGATCCGAATACTCAATGCCTTGCCGAGGTTAGCAGCGAGAGTGCCAATAGTGTAGGCCGCCTACCGCAGTATAAACCCGCGTATGAACTACAGGATGGAACTCTTGAACGTGCTGGGCGAGGTCCGGGTGCCATTCCACCTGGCATGAGAGGGAATTAATATTGTTATTTGACACAATGGATCGGATAGAAAGAACATTATTAGTATGTTCATGATTGTAATCTATGTACAGAGTCTGATCACTGTTCGACTCCCGTGATTGACTGGGCCAGCGGATCTTGCGCACAGGTAAGTAGCCCATCAGGATAACGAGGGTTTAATCTACGCCCCACCTGCATCGGATTCTGATGTGCAAGGGAATTACCTATTACCAATAGGGCTCCAGCGCATGATGGTGCAATGCTTCATTTTCTAGATGCACTGTGCACAGTCGATCAATTCCGGAGGCTGCTCAAGCCAAACACCATGATCGATCGAAATCGAATATCCATTCCCGACCTGTAAGCACTCGTATGTACATATGGTAGATGGGTTGCGTCGACTCCTTCCTCTGAAGCTATTCATCACGGTCCAAGAAGCCAACACCACCTGCCCTCACCTTCCCTACGAAGCTTTCGTACCATCGGGCGATAATGCCCATCGGAACAGTACTGTCAGGGCCGATGCCCGTTCCTGCTGGCACGAAGCCCGATATATAATGGAACAGGTGTTTTGCTACTTTCTCCGCGAGTACGACGGGATCTGGGGACTTGGTTATTGATGCGAGTGAGGATATTGGCGTTGAAGTGGGCGTTATGTTCATCGCGTTCTGGACTTGATTTTGTGAGAGGGTTGCAAGCTGTGCGGCTATTGCTTCGAGAGGTTCTAATGCAAGTCCGAGTATGGCGGTGACTTGTCCGGGTGCGGAAGAGAGAGGTGCAGCGGATGTGAACGCGGATGGGGTGGAAATACCTGATGGGGGTGCTGAGATGGAGGAGAAAGCAGATCGAAGGCGGAATATGGCTGATGGTTTGTCGTTTGAGAGCCTATTCACTCCGAGTCTTGAGTAAGTTTGATGATCAATCAACTGATATGAGGGTATGCGTACATGCCAAGCACTTGTGAACCTTTCCCAGGCCAGTAGAAGTGGACGGTTGCACCAAATCCATCGGGAAAGGGGACTATAGCACGTAGATTAGTATCCAGCGTCTCCGATCGGATGTACGCAGATGCCATGAATTTAAAGGATGGATCGTCGTAACACTGACCTGTACCAATCAAGAACACGCACACATGATTGACCTTCTCAGCAGCCGGAATTTCAAAGAGTGCATGTGTCTCATCCACCTGCTGCAGATTGGTTTGCAAGAGACGACCAGCAACACAACAACCAAACATGATGCTCGGGATTCAGGATTGTACGTGAGGATTGTAGGTGGGGTATGTACTATGGAGGGATGAGAGTTGCAGCTTTCAATGCAGCGCTCATGAGCGATGATGAAATGTGGACAAGACCCCACAGAGTGCTGCCACAACGCGTTCCTCGTGGACGTTTCGGGATGTTTCCCATGTTTTCCACAACTCTCTAATTCATTGTTCGTTGGAATACGACTAGTCGACCATTTGCTTCTTGAGTTTGTCTCACATCCCGAACTTATGTAAAAAGGATATAGTAAGAAAGAAAAAAAGGCCTACAAGTACGGGATTGCATGACCGATGCACGTTATCCTTCGACGCCACTCAGAACTCGTGCATCAATGCATCATGTTCGAACCCTTCATCATACCAGTGACTTATCTGTGCTGTGCATGTCTAACATCGCCTACGGTAGGGTACTGAAACATACCCTGCTCAAGTACCCTACTCTGACCCTGCTGAGCGCTCCGAGTCGGTGGTCTAACTACCTTCAGGCTTCAACTATGTAAGTGAGTATCCACTACTTACTCAATACTCACCCAGTTATGAATGCGATGTTGTTATGTCGTTGCTGGTTTCACAAGGGGCATCAGATGTGCTTTGTGGCTCATGGAAAACTTCTTTGCGGCACATGAAAGTACGTCAATGCACTTCTGAACTTCATTACTTCTTTATGGCGCCGCGCGTGAGACATGCAGACCCCTAGTGTCGAAGAGCGTATGTGCTTCGAGAATCCGCGCCTCGGAAGTCTTTCTTGCCTTTTACGAGAATATCCGTGAACCCACCGGCGCAAAGAACTTGGTGTATCGGGATAATCTCTCCAATCGGATACTGTCCAATGCGATTAGCGCGAACGCCAACTCTGCGGCATAGTCCGCGGGCATGATTGCCCTCTATACCAGCTGCGGGGCAGGCGGTAGCACCGATTATCGTATGAACCACCCCACTCCCACTTTCGTTAGTTGGTCATCAGAATTGACAGTCTAACACAGCCCACCCATGCCGTGTAGTGGACAGAAAGTGGTACCGTGAACCTTGCTGTGATCATGCAGGCGCGCATTCGCACGTTATACCAGGGAGTTGTACGCAGTCATATTATGCGCAGTTCCTTTGTTCTCCTTTGGTTGAAGGCAGGCATGAGCTGTCATGAGGTAATTAATCAGGTATGTACTAGGGCACTACACACAACTTTATAATTTACATAATTCTAACTGGTCATCGATAGACGCCCATCTCACGTGAACGAGTTCCGCCGTCAAAGAACTTCATCAAAGCAGTTCGATCAACAGCTGTCTTCCATGTACTTATCGTGATTATCATGATTTTCCCCTTCGATGTGTTTCCCAGTGTTTCCCTCGATGGCATTTCGATGCCGCCCAAGCGGGTTTTGAAGGTCTTGTTAGACTTGCAGTCCGGTTGAGCGTGTCTCGCAACTTGGCTTGTACTGCGGCATCGGGGACGCAAGAATGGCTCACAACGCGACGACTTCGAAAGCTCGAGAGTTAATTTGGACACATGTGGCGCATGATTAAGAATTTCGCGCGTCATGTCGCGCATACCAAGATGATCTAGATGTGGACGGGTGCTTTCTGAGAATTACGAGAGATAATTATGGAGTGTCAGGCTACTCGAAAGGAATACCGAATTATCACGGATTATCACTGGCTTTCGCCCCCTCGGGGGCATGGCTTTAAGATATGCATAGCCCTATGCACCGACGCTGTATGCGTATGCATTTTTTTTAAAGATATGAAACAGGATGGGCCTGGATGGCACTGAAGTTACATCTCTAGTAGAGGTCGGGATATGGCCACTCCCGAGAGACACGTCACGGCTCCTCGGGGCCTTTGCACCAAAAAAAAAATTAACGTCCCTGATCACCTTGAACCCTAGATCTGTGGAGTTCCTCGACGCGGAGTTTAATTATCGCACTACCATGAAATGCAACACCATTGACTAGCATTGGCTCTCCACCTACCTCATCGCGGTAGCGCTCGGAAGTAGACAGTATTGTTAGACTTGAGTATTATATACCACGACCTTGTACAGACTTTGTACAGTACACTTTGTACTCACCCCTAAGAAGTAAAATTTCAAGATTTTTGAAATTATCTGTCGCAAGCGACCTTCGTCAAGTCGATCACGAAGCGCAGATCGCGGACATAGCCACGTGGTGATCGGGGATAACAATAGAACAATTGCAACCAGGATGTCAAAGTTGGTGCCTGGAAGGGAGGGAGCCGCGACTGCACCGTAAGGTTATTAATGAAGGCGCTTTAACAGAAAGAACCAAGATGGCAATTAGATAAAAGGGTGTACGCAGGGAGATGGAGAACCTTCGGGGACGGAGAGCCCACGCGGAAACCGTCTTCTCACGCGGATGTATTGCCAGTCACGAAACAGCAAGGGCCTTTTGATATCGTTCAATATTGAATTTCATATCCTTAACGACGCTAGAACAACAACACCTCGTAAGCTGCAGAGTTTAACATGAGTTTTATGAAGTACTCCGAGGAGGTTCGTCTCGTACCATCGAGAAGTTGGAAAGTGCAATGAAGGGTTGGTCCTCGGAGCGCTCGATAACAAGTTACGAAGCCCCAGTTGAGATGGGGCGGCGGTAGCGTGCTCGCCATGGTTATACAACTGCGACCGGGGGAGAGGGCATGCAATTCCTTAACGAGTACTGTAGTGCAATGCGGCAATAACCGACTCGAATGCTGTGACGGCGGTTCGAACATTCCGACTATCAGACCTGTCCTCTAGTTTCTTTATAACGAGCCACCAACTCCAAATGGTGATCAGAAGCCGAGAAATACGACATACCCACGGTGTATGTGGCCTTGGCACATTGAACATCCTCAGACTCGAAGACAAGAACAGCTTTTGACGGCGTTTTAGAGATTTTCGCAGTTCTAAATTAATATAACCTAGTGACTCGCAGGTGACTGACTGTAGTGGGAAAAGCGACAAGTCTTGGGATCTTGACGGACGATGGTCTGTAATAAGCAGAAAGTTCGCATGTTAACTACTCTCTCGAGAATCCCGTTGCGTTCAAGTTACGACGACCACGACACCCGCAGATAACGTATATACGTTGAGCAGTGATACGGTGAGTAATGATTCACTTGTAATGTAAGCGGGGACGAAAGTCGGAGAAGATGCAGGGTCGAGTCCGGGTTGTCGTAGAACACTGCTCGATGATTTGGTTCCAAGTTGTTTGTAGATCTCAAAAGTTTTAGAACTTGCTTGGCAAGATCGAGAAATCTTTGAAAAAGGCGGGACCTGTGATTCAGCTTACCCAGGTTTCCCCTCCGAGACACCCCAAATACACTCCAATCTCTGTCTCTCTATTCTCTGTCTCTCCTCTCTTCCTCTTTCTTTTTATTATCCCCATGGCTATTCCAACTAATGCGTACTATCTACTAGATTCCCACCCCTCCCAGTACGGTCTCCGAGTTGACACACCAAGAAGTAATTCTACAGGTTCTCGTTCCGTGAAGTCGGAACTTTCCTCCTCACCTCATCTTGAACTTTCCCCCTCGCCACTCCATTCTTTTTCTTTCTGCTTTCCACCATCAGCATCAGCATCAGCCCCAACCGTTGCACATCTTAATCCTAATCTTACTACTGCCACTTCGACATCACTACCAACCCGTCCATACTACCGCTTCGGATCCATGGCACATAATGATGACTCCTGGATCGGTAAACGTTCAGGCAATCTCAGTCTGGACTTAAATGCCATGTCATTTCCAGATGAATACGACGATGGCGACGAGTTGACAGATCTGCCAAACTCATCTGGCATGCCCTCTGCTTCATCAGGCCACTCAGACAGAGTAGTCAGGAGAAGGAGTAGCAAAGGTATGTCCCTGGACTGTCCATTCAATTCATGCATCATCACACGCCACAGCTTGCGATCAATGTCGTAAGAGTAAATGCAAATGCGAGCGTTCAGCAGACGGGGAAGCCTGCAAGAGCTGCATCATGCTGGGGACGCGTAAGTCTCTAAAACTTTGCACATTTGCTTACCTGCTGATCATCACTTCCACCCTTTTCTTGTCGCCCCACTCGCCCCACTCCCCTCCTCATCGGTCCGCTATCCACTCGTATCCACACGAACACCACGCGACCTTGATGCGATTTCCTATTCCTTCTTTCATTTCCCTTTTGGTGACCCTCGCAACCACCACCTTCGACTGCCACGTTCTCCCGCGTTCCGCCGCACGCGCTTTACCTCCTCGTCAATTCATCATGTGATTGGTGTGAATCTTGTGGTACGTGCACACCTATATCTGTTCATTTTCTTAACGACTCCGACACATAATCGACGGTTATTACCTTTTACACGTATCCGCTTGAACGCATCAATTTGATACACGCAATTATTAATCTCCTCACTCTCGTCATCCTCCTGTCCCTATTACGTATTTTCCATCTGCAGCTTGTACATTCCTTGGACCCTCGCGCAAGCGCGGACCCCCTAAGGGGTACATTGATGCCATCGAGGCTCGGTTGCACCAGACCGAGGCCCTGCTTGGCATTCTGCTCGCTGTTGAGGCGGATCATGGCGACACGTGCGTTCTGGCCATTTTTTCCCTCTAATATTGGCTGAATCTGTGCAGGGACGACGTAGATCGGAGGCGTCCAGGAAAGGACAGTACCGCAGGGTTGGATGATGTCTTGCACACCCTGAGAAAGGTCGGTGACTCTTCTTGTTTTGGTTTTGCGCACATGAATTGCACTTTCACATGTTCGCAAGTCGACATTTCCTACGCCGTTCATTTCTCTTGCGCCCGCACATTTTCGTTCTCACCTTTGCTGGCCGGTGACGCCTTCTTAAAATTTCTTATTGTTTGATCGTTTGACATGCATGCTCATAATTTTCAATTAGGATACTCTTGCTCGTGAGATCCTCAACCGTGTCGATGCCTCTTCCTATGGCGTCAAAGGACGAAAGGGCAGCGGTGGCAAATCACGCCCTTATTCCGTCACTGCAACGGAGAGTGGTGGAATAGACTTACAATCCACACAGTATGTTTTTATATTTCTTTATATATATATATTTCGTTTTATAATAAATTAAATACTTTTACAGCCCTTCGAATGAGTGGCAGGACCGCGTCGTATCTCTGCTATCTTCGTCCCTGTCCTTACAGTCCTCTTCTTCGCGTTCTCGCCCACCTGCAGCTAATGCCATTTCCCTCAACGACCCGCGCACAATCCGAATTTCTCCTTCTAGTGCCTCCCCGCCTCTCGCAGTTGACGATGATGGACGCCGTCAACGCCGGCGACTCGGCGCTTCAACATCTCCGGAAATCTCTGACCAATCGCCGGTGCAACCTGCCAGCACAGACTCTGAAGATGAAGACGATGTGGCGGACGCTGTGGGCCAGCTCTCCTTGAACGAGGACGAGCAAGTTCGCTATCACGGCAAGGCAAGCGGGCTTTACCTTTTGGGTTATAATGCAAAAGAGGAGGCTCGGAACGAAGGTGGAATTTGGTGAGTGGCTCGTCAACCGAAATATATGAATATGTCTCACAAGTTATAGGCGCTTTCCCAAGGCCCGTGTCTGGCCGCCACTCCCTCCGTCTGCCGCAAATGCGATGTCGGCCGCACCTCCCAGCGTTAATGCACTGATGGCTTCTCCCGCAAGCACGAGCACGGTTAATCTCGCTTTGACGGGACCATCTTTTACGGATGGAGATCTGAACAGTGTCATGCCTGATCCAGATCTTCAGGAGCATCTGTTGCAGATATATTTTACTCATGTACATTCAGCATTCCCAGTCTTGCACAAGGAAGCTTTCATGGAGAGTTTCAGGGAGTGAGTTGTCGCTTTAAGCATTCTCTTGGCTGCCGCTGATATCCGTGTTAGATGTCAGAGTCCATCTCCGTCCAATACGCCGTCACCTACGCCGGATGCTCAACTGTCGAACGCTCGCACATCCGTGTCGCCATTTCACCGTGCCCGCCGCCCTATAACTCCACTTTTGCTCCTCAGCATGTTTTCCATTGCGGCACGCTATTCACCATCTTCCTCTCCTCCACCCTCCGCTCGTCCTTCCTCACCGTCGTCTCCCCGAAAACCAACCCCAATGTGGACTGCAGGTGATCAGTACTTTTCTGTTGCCAAGACCCTTCTCGACAGCACCTATGCATCGTCCATGCCCAGCACTGTGCAATCTCTTCTATTACTCGGGTACAGAGAACTTGGTATTGGTGCCATGGCACAAGCCTGGGTATATACTGGCATGGCAGTACGTATGGCTCAGGACCTTGGCATGCATCGCGCAGCCGATGGTTGGGCCCGTGCGGACGTCGGGCGTCTGTTCGGCCCACGGGAGCTGCAAGAGCGACGACGGATATGGTGGGGATGCGTCGTGCTTGATGGGTACGTAAGCACGTACATTGGAAGGCCGCTTGCCATCTTTGAGCGAGATTACGATACCTTACTGCCAGGCGAAGATGAGGTATGGAAGCTCTTTCAATCGGGTTTCATGCGGTATGATAACGATTTTTTGAAATTTAGGCGGAGGAGTTGGAGTTGTGGGCGCCCCATGAGTCGCTACCGCCTGATGCCCATGGTCATGGATACCCGCCTAGCGCAGAGATAACGCAATCAATAACCGGTCGTGTCCTGTCCTGCTTTAATGCATCTGCGTCTCTCTGTGAGTACCTCTTTTACCCATTTAGCGCCGTAGCTGAGTTTATGTTTCAGCGACCATTCTTTCTAAGATTGTTCAATCGATGTATGCCATCCATCCGGTGACTTCTCGACACAATGAGTCATTATATATCGATGGGCTGCTGAACAAATGGTACCTCGCCTTGCCCGAGCATTTGCAATTGAAGCAGGGTGCGACTGTTCCACCACATATTTTGACGTTGCACATGCAGTATTGGTGTACGACATTACTATTGCATCGCCCATTGTAAGTACCCCCACGCTTGTCCAGTATTTATTTGGAAGTAACTCGGTATCTAGCATAAGGAACGCGTATCTTGTGAATAAGGGGTGAGTACTTTGACCTTCTCCCGCTGTTAGGTGATGCTAATATTTTCTTGTTAAGTAAATTGGATAGTCCAGAGGATGCAGAAGTGCGTGCGACGAGCAAGAAACATTATGAGCTTTGCGTGGGTGCTGCAAACCACATCGCATCCATCGGTAAAAAAAAATCACTTCCTCTACAAATAACTTCTTACGTGCAATCTATCTAGTTTCGACTTACCGCGAAAAATACTGCCTGCAACGTGCGCCGGTTTTTCTCTGTTTCTACGTCTTCACAGCGGGTATCATGCATGTCACGAGCTGTATGTTGTCGCTTTATGTTCTTTAATTATCGCTTTCTTATAAATATATGCAGCGTCCATCTATCCGAATGACCCACAGGCCAGGATGGGTTTGTTCAAGTGCTTGGATGCGCTGCAAGATATGGAACTCGTCTGGCCTTCCGCTGCACGTGCAAATGAGCTCCTTCGCGGCTCCAGTGTCATGACAAATCCTTCAAGTTCTAGCCAAGCACTATCTACTTCGCATGAGCGCCAGAAGCGGGCTGCCGAAGACGTACTGGACATGCACGATCCCTATGGGCATTCATTGCAGGTCCAGCCGTCAGGTGGCTCGCCAGCATCGGGACAAGGGTATGCCAACACTTGGCGATCGACTCAGTTAAGCGGAACGCCGCTCGATGCCGCGGATTTTGGCACGGGTCATCAGGCTGACTTTGCAGCGGGACCCCTCTCTGCTTCGCAATCGTCGCCATATTACCCGTGGCCCTCGGATGGGTCATCATACCCCTCGTTCCCTGGCACGCTGTCTACGTCTGTGCTTCCGCAGATGTATAGCACAGGCTTGATTGATGAAAATCGGATCGGGCACTCGCTGTCTTCAACTTCGCATCAAGCGCAAGCGCGGTTGAGCGGGCATGGAAGCAGCTCTGGTGCATATGCACACAGTGGGACAGGACGGTATCCGCAATTTTGGAACGACTATACGTCGTTTCCGCAGTTGGGAATGGCATATAGCCAGCCGCAGTCACAGCAAGAGTTGCCCCAACAGCAGGACGGCATATATATGAGCGGGCAGTATGGTGGTATTTACAGTGAGTATTCTGTATGATGAGCATGCTGCAATGTTAATGACACTCTCGCACAGATAACCATGCTGCATCGTAATATATTCGAATTACTCAAACGGACAGCTTCCAATAGACATCTCCTTCTGTGTCTCGTTCTCACATCCTAGTGTATCACATCCCATCAACCCCATCTTTCGCTGCCGTTTGTTATCCTAACCGTTGTATCCTTTGAACTTCTATCCCTCTCGTTGTCTGTATAATTCACTTCGGGAAGGTTTTTGTCTCGATGTCATTTATGTCTCATATCGATATCCTTACTTCTCTACGCTTTGTTTCAACTACATTGTAATCCGATAGATACCTTAAAGCCTTTGATAAAATGGACCTCCTTTGGATCACCGACGCTTAACTCGTCTGAGACAATGAAGATTAGGCTAAATTTGCGAAGTGTTCCCATTGCACATGGGCTTGACGCCCGATATGGATATTGTGGTTGTTTGACCTCCACCACAACATAAGCAAGTCTTATCTCTCAATCCCTTACTCAGCTGACGGTGTTGGCTTATTCTGGACATCATACTTGTATTATTCCATCGCAAGTATGCACAATCATGATGAGGCGAAAGAGTTTGAGAACATTGAGATGCTAATCACCGTGATGGACGGAGCCGTGGACCATGAAATGGCGCGGCGCGTCCTACGGAAATTCGACGGCGACGTGGACAAGGCTGCCAGCGCCATGATCGAGGGTGACAGGGGCGAGGAGACGCAGTCATCTCTGTGGATGTCGCACTCGCAGATGGAGATAAGCCAACCCAGACCGGTCCCTCCTCCCCGCCCAAATTCACCCATCAACATCGACCTCACGGGTGACGACAACGACGAACTGTCGCGCGCCATGCAGGCGTCACTCGGGACTGTTTCTCAGGAGGGTCCACAGTTTGGGCCGAGCGAGCGTCCTGCCGATCCAAATTGGGCTATGGTGCCTTCGAATGTAGGTCAGTCTGTGCTTACGACGTCGTTCCTTTGGCATTGACGAGCGGTATTCAGCAGAATAAGGCTGCTACGGAAGAACAGCAGTATTACCAGTCGCTGGATCGCGCCATACAGGCCAGCATTGAGCAGGCCGATACCGGTGACGAGTACCAACCCTTACCCATTGATCAGCAATTGCGGAAGGAAGGCTGGTAAGCATCTAATCCATTTATGTCCCCCGCTACTCAAGGCATCCCTGCAGGCCGTTGACTTTACGTCCAACAAAACATACGATGGTCTACGCAGCTCTAATTATCCAGGCACTTTTCTATATTCCACAGATTCGTGAACGCGTTGCCAATTGGAGGCCGGCTTTACCAGAAGGGTCCACAGAAGCTGAACCCCCAACGAATGGGCCAGGTGAATGCATTGTTCATTGTTGTACGATAGTCATTTCCTGACAGCACCTAAGAGCTTCTTATGTGGAAGCTCGTCGAAACATTCACCAACATGGATCTCGCGCAGCTTGTGGATCTGGATGCTGAAGCGGTACTTGTGGGGTTCAAGCCCGAGCCCTGGTTGAACCCAGCGCAGTCGCCGGGCGAGCTGTCCTATCGTGCGTTTCTCTGAGCTGCTTGGGTGCGCTATAACCAATGGAGAATAGGATTCTTCGAGAAGGTGGCAGGCATCCTCGAGAAAGTGTTCGCCCAAGAATTCATCCGCACTGGACAGGCAAAGTACTAAATGACGTCGGCAGTCTTCTCTGAGTCACTGATATATAATGCGCAGGCAGCGCGTCATGCAGTTCCAATATGGGAACAGCAATTTCGATGACGAACCTGGAGAAGTCCTGCAAGATGCCTCTATTGTCCGCGTCGAAGCCCTCGGACCGAGCGACACGAATGACCTCGTTGGTCGCCTTTCTGCGCAGCTCGCTAACTACAAAGATGACATCAAGCAACGCCAAGTTATTTTCGAGCCTTCGGAGGTACTTGCGTTCGATCTCGCGCGCACGGGCACGGTCGTGGGCGAGCGCAAGCCATTTAAGTATCCAAAACATATCTACCTCGACCAATTCTTGAAGGACAATGTCGAGCTTGCAGAGAGCAAGAGGAGCCAGCAGCGGGAGCTTCATGCAGAAATTCAGAAGTTAGTATTGCATAAGAAGTCATTGACCCACTTCAGTGTTTGTAGATTTATCAGTTGATGAGGCGTACCCTTGTGCTAACTAGGACTGATCTACAGGACAAAGATACCCTGAAGGATCTGCGGTCATCAATATATTATTACGAGAATGTAGCAGATGCGAAGGGCGACCATCAGCGTGCTGGCACCATCCGAACTACGGTTGACAAACTAAAGAGTATCCTTTCTCAGGTAGAGAAGGAAATTGAAGGTAACGCGCACGTATTTTCGCTGAGCGGGCGATTTAACTGTCAACTCCCACAATCGCAGACATAGACTTCAATATTGCAAAGATGCGGGATCAAGCCGCAACGCTCCTCGAATGCCCCGAGCTCCAAAGTTCCAGAGTGAGTCGCTACTTCGAGTATATCTCGGCCAAAATGACGCATTGACCCCCTTTTTGTAGTATGACCTCCGTGTAGTACTAGTCCACGACGGTTTGTACGGCAGGAAGCACCTCTATTGCTATGTGCAAGAGAAGGGTGCGTGGTGGAGGATAGAGGACACATCAATCACTCAGGTATGGGAGAACTCGATTGTCACGCGAGGGACCGTGATACTTACGCTCTAAAGGTATCCGAGGAACACGTCCTGGAGGACTCTGTGGGTCTGCATCTCGGTGCAGGGCCGTACCTTCTCTTGTATTCCAGAGCGTTGCCAGAAGGTGCAGAGCCATTGGATCTCCAGTGGCCTCCTCCAATCAAGGTATGTCCAGTTACCGCGAACGCCGAAGCACTGATTTTCCTTCTTTCAAACAGATCAATGTAGAGAACCACAATCGTGTACTATTAGAGCAGTTGCGGTGCTCACTAATGGAGAGCAATCATCAGGACGAGAATGTCTTGACCTATCCTCAGGAAGACCCGATGGATATTACATCCTGACTTGGATGTAAGGAATCCTATCATGCAGGCTGCATATTATCACTACTAATGAATAATAAAATCTGCCACTGTAACAACGTACATCAAAGATCGCATGTGGTAATGAAAAAAAAGGAGCTCTACGTATGTTCTAGATGTCTCTATCTCATCCATGGAGCGAGTAGAAGGCCAAGAAAAAATTAACAAGAAGGGTTAAAAAAGAGGCAATCATGGTAGATCCGTCAGTCAACCAGCGAGCCCTCAAGAAGATGCGAAACGTAAAAAGTGGAAAGAAGACGAAATAATAACATTAGGCCATGTAGAGAGACTTCCGTTCGGCAGATAGCCATTCTACTCGAAACGCATTGCGTCCAGCGATGGGTTATAGTTCGAGTAAGGCGCAGCACCACGAACCCTTTCAGACTCTGCGTAGGTGGTAAACCCACGGGGAGGTCCGGTTTGCAACTGCGGCGGCGATCTACTACTACTTGTCGAGCCGCCCTGCCCCAGTAACCTAGAGCCCTATACGATAAGATAATGGACACTGCAGATCAGTCAAAGTTGCAACCAAAGAGGAAACCGAAAGCACTCACTGGTGCCGTTGGAGGTCTGGTAGGATTGCGACTCGACAAGGACGAGCTGGACGATGAACGACTTGGAGTCTCAGAGTAATCCACATACGCTCCCTGCTGACCAAAGTAGCCTTGACTGCTGCGAGCGCCCATTACAGATGCAGGCGACTGATCACGCACGCTCGTCATCGCCATGAAGTCAGGGAGGCGTCTCCCGGCTGACGGAGGATTCGTATTTGAGTCAGGCTTTCTGCAACACGAGCCTCGTTCACCAGACACGGCAAACGTCGTTTGGGTTTGGGGCCGCCCGTCACTACAACAATTATCGCACTTGCAGCCCTGACAGCACCCACAGCAGTCTGGAAGGCAGGTGCAAGAATTTGGAGCGCATTTACACTGCCCAGCGCAGCACTCTACGGACAGGGATGGGGACTGGGGCATCCGCGGTCTTGCGGTTGGATAGGGCTGGGGTTGCGGCATGGACAGCTCATACGGGTTGAAATTTGGCTGCATATTCGAGGCGCTAGAGGAAAGGGTAGACATTGACACCTGTCTGAGCCATTCGTCGAATTCTTGGGATTGTGATGGTTCCGAGGAGAGATCAATGTTGGGAGGCGGGATGCCTTCTGGCATGGACAATATGGTGCAGTCGAGGCAGAAGGCGCATGAGGATGGGTTGGTACATGATGCAAATGCTGCTCCACCGGTGATTGATGGATTATTATGCAAGGTGCATCCGGGACACATACACGAGTCACCACAAGCACAGACAGAGGGGAAGGCACCAGCAGATGGCCAGGTATCTGGTGCCTGCTGACTCGCCAGGATAGGCTGTGGGGATAGTACAGGACGTCCAGCGAACGAGCGGGAATCGGGAGTGATCCCTTGTTGATGGTCGGAGTGGGTGTACCCATAAGCGCGACCGTAAGGACTGAAGTCGTGGACGTGATGGCGGATGCTATGGCCATGGGGGACGGAGGAAGACGGATCATGCAAAGAACCATCGAGAGGGAGTTGTTTGTGAGATGGTTTTGGGAGTACGGGACGGAGCTCAGCGATGCGGGCCAAGACATGTGATGAAAGAGGAGGAGATATGGCTTGATGTTGATGTTTTGAAAAGTCTGGATGATGCTTGTCACGTTTGGGAGGCTCTGCGGCAGAGTAGCGACGGCGGGTAGTGGTAGGTTTGCGAGGGACCCAACAATTGCATTGGCCACCGGAGCTACATGTACAGGCAGTTGGAGAAGTGTCACCTTATTGAAAGTTAATATGAAAGATGCATGGCGATGAAATATGGCGCTTCGGGCCTACCACTGTGATCTGAGTCGTCCGATGACTGCGGCAAAGTAGCTAACGGTTCAAGGGTCTCAGGAAGCCCGTTTGGAAACGCAGCAGTAGCCGGTAACTTCGGTGGCGCTGAGGGGAAGGGGGGAGGCCTTGAAGATAAGGGAAATTCAAGATCAGCGATGAACAAAACGCACCCTTCTTAGTGTGAGAGGGTAATGTAGGCGCTTGATCTTGGGCTCCACAAGAACATTTCACGTGGACTTGTTTCGTCTTGCGCAGTTCTCTGCAGTGTTCACATTGAGTGACTGGACGACCTTTTTTCTTAATTTCGAAGAGAGGACGATCTGTGTGCTTGCATGCAGACGAACGATGGCCCTTTATGCATGTTTCACTGGATTACATAAATGTTGAATAAAGAAAGATCAAGGTATGAAATGAAGCACATACCACGCATATTTCTTATCACTGACAAGTACCTGAATGGTGGATGAATTAGAAGTCATGTCGACGACGATTGGTCAACGGATTCCTACCATCTTTGTATTGTATAAAAAATTCAAAATCAAATCAAAAAAAAGAAACAAAAAAACAAAAGAGTTTACTACGCCCCGGACAAATGGTGATACTTCACCGCCCGCGACGTGAGAGCGTAGGTCACTGGGATATAGCAAACATTGAAACGGAGGCAACAGCGTTTTCAAGGACCATAAAGTAGGAAAGAAAAAGACTGTTGACAATCGTTGACAGGCCCGAACTGTCCATTCCTTTAATCATCCGTTTGCTTCGAAATCTTTCATTTGTGCCACACAATATAAATATTCAATAATATTCACAAATATACACCATCGTGGCTCCGGAAAGCGAGCCTTTGGCAGAAACAGCTCAATCAAAGTTTCGCTATATTTTGAGCTGCCTCGTGGGTTTGTGTAGACAACACAGCTACTCCGATAGCTTCCTAGTTACATGATAACACCCGCTCAACTTCAACCTTGGTTCGAAACCGTTGTTGGCGTTGAACCCTGTACTTCTTTCTCCTCCCCCCCCTCGGACCACTCTCTTACGCGAACCATGTATTTCATCAATCGATATAACATCCCATGTTATTTCATCCCATCATGACGGTCCGACACTTGATTCACGTCATGCCACCCTGTCCTTCCACCAGAACAATCTATTGACACGCCTCCTGTCACCTCCCCGAGGGGTTCTTACCCCATCACCGTTGCTGCCTCCTCCCTCTCCAGCGCGTGTCAAGGGGCTCAGTGACCGTCACTCCAATCAATCTTAGTAGTAATTCCAACTTCTCACCCATTTCGGCGCTAGCTTCCTAAACTGTAACATAAGTTAACACACATCTGATTATCAAGTCCGTTCATAAGGAAACAATATGCAAAAGTGCAATCTCAAACACATGCGATATTCCCGGTAGGAAGCTGAGGTACCAACACCTATTCTATCTCAAATTCCAATAGGATAATTTTACGTCCCTTAAGCTTCACCCTCGGCGGCGCGCTGTTGTCTTCGTGCCTTCTTCGCTGCGTTGGCTGCTGCAGCTTTTGCTTTCTTAGCTTCTGCACGAGCTGCCTTATCTTCTTCCTCTTTTCTTTTCGCCTCTTCTTCCGCTTTACGCTTTTCTTCTTCTGCTTTCGCCTTCTGTTCTGCAGCAGACACGCCACCTTTGCTCTTCTTCTTTGCCTCGCGAGCATCCTTTTCTTCCTGCTTAATCCGTTTGATTCGGGGGTCAAGACTGAGCGTGAGATCAACCAGATTCCGGAGTCGTGCGATATCCTCTTTCTTTCGACGCGCTCGCTCAGATTTGTTCTTTTTCTCAGTGTACCTTTTGTCATCACGGCTGCAGAACAGAAAAGTGTTAGCTGTCATCGCACGTCCGCCGATTCCCATGGCTTACTTGTCGCTTCCTTCGTTCACCTCCTTATCCAGGTACTCGAATGATCGCCAGCTGTCAAAGTTGTACCAAAAGTCATAGAACCCATGCACATCATCCTTTGAATCGTCCATCTCGCCCAACATCGGCACAGGCGTCTTCTTGCTAAACCGTGCCTCCCTCTCAAAGATAGGCGCGAATGTCGTGAAAAAGCGCGCAGCATCTTTTTCTCCTTTAAAGTCCGAGGCTGAAGGATCATCCTCTTCGAGAGAGAGGCAAACTGGATCCACAGAGTCGAATTGGCGCCGTCGTTCGACGTTTGTGAGAACCTCGTTGGCTTTTTGGATGCACTTGAAGAATGCGTCGTCATTTGTGGTGTGCGATGCGCCTGCTTTCTTGTCGGGATGATGTTTTAGTACTTTCTTGCGATCTAAAGAGTAGTATTGCATCAGGAACCCTGATGATAACAAGGAGTCTTGTAACGCACGGGCAATTTTTATTTGTTCGGGTGTCGCCTTGTAACGCAAGTGCGACAATCCAAGGACCTGATAATGATCTTGTTTCTATGCATGATAATTCAGAGCTCAAAGGTCCATGTCAATGCAGTAATATGCATACCTTCCACTCCTTTGGATCGAGTAAAAGGAGTTCGGGACCTTCCACCTCGTCCCCAACACCAAGGTCGTCCTCCCCATTCAGACCATCCGCGTTCAGCGCCTCGAGGCGCTTCTGCTCCTCTTCAAGCTGCTTGTCATACTGCTCAAAGGTGAAGTTATTGAGGGTGCGTTTCACGTGAGCGAGATATGCCGCGCCTGCAGGGATGAGCCTGCGCTGGACGAGAGCTGCATATGTCAATGAGATGAGAATAGGTTACAGCTTATTTCAAGATGGACTGGTAACGATCATGGCGAGACACTCACGGGAGATGGAAGAGTTTGGGTCGGAGGGTGGGGTCCAAGTTGGAGGCAGGGAAGGGAGTGTGACTAGCGTCGCCATCGTTTGAGGATTTTTTCCTTTGTGAAAGCCAGCTTCCAGATCATCAACACAAAAAAAGGTTTCGAAGATCAGGTAAGCAGCCAGTTTGAGACAGTGCCCCTGTCTTCGTCTTACTACCGTACTTTGCCCATTAATGCGATTTCAATCAACATTCTTATGAGAAAAGAAGAGGGAACTATGTATATTGCTGTAATGCACAGGGTACATTTGATTGAGGTGGACGGGTGACATCAAGGTGAACTAAGATGATCAAAATGTCGTACAGGCATGACCAGAGACGTACTAGTAGTTGTAAAAAGTATTTGTTATTGGACCATGCATCTTTTGAATCGCACAAACGCCTGGGACATCATCAATGCATCACCTGGTAGTAGTGGCGAAGAGCGGCGAACACCTGTCATCCATATTTAACGTGATAAAGCGTGTACTGGGGCGGCCTGGTGCCCGACGGTGACAAATCAAGACTATCATCATTGTAGAGCGCGCCGCGTTCCCCCCGCGACTATTTGCACTTGCATGACGAACCAGTTCACGGTGCCAGGTGTGCAGTGTCGGCTTCGGAAACCAAAAATAAGCAGCGCCATACAAAATGCTAGACTTTGTTCGGCGTCGCATTGTTGATAGGTCAAATAAGCAGGTTGTCCTCTCGTGACCAGCCGCCTCACATGAAAGTGGCTATAGGTGTTGTGGTGGGCCCCGGGTCTGGATAGATTATATTTCGCCACTACTCACAAGATACCATAGACAACGTTAAACGTTTTAAGTCCAGGTCGGAACTTGCCGAAGGGCCTTTGACCAAGTTGACAAAACGTTGTCTTTTGCCAATCAACATTTCATGTTTTGAACGTCACGTCTGCATACATATCTCGACAACCTTGAGGCCTTGAAGCTTCCAGCACTACTTTCAGATCCTGTTTTCACCTCTTGCTCACGAATTAGGCTAGCGAAACAGTACATTCGGCCCTACATGTTCAAGGAAGTTCTTCATGAGATCAACATACTGGGAGCACTGGCGATAGGCGGTTTAGGGGAGGGCAGGTAGGATATGTCTTAGATTCTCCGGGGATCCTCATCATTTAACCTTCAACCAGGTATACGTAGTCGTGCATGCATTACTACGGCGACAATGATATGCAACTTGTGGAATACTCACTGGCAGTTTTGACCAGAGAATCCTTCCACGATCTGGTGCGTACCCGAGTTCATGTCTTACTTTCATTCCGTGATCCGAAAGGTGTGTTTAGGGGCAGTCAGAATCTAAAACACGGCTCCCGTAAGCTACCCATTGGAATGGAATTCAACCTTGGGCCTGTTTGAAAGATCCTCTTCGTTCGCGGAAGCTTCTTGATCCACTATTTTCATCATCTACGTATTTTTTTCCACATCTTGCGACGTTCACCATCATGGTTTCATCACTTGGATCATACGAATGCCGGGCTGTCGAACCCCTGGTTAACAAGTCATCCAAGGTCAAACCCCTGTCCAAATTATGGACTAGCATCAGGTCGACATCGACCAAGACATCCTTTTCCTTCAGTAAAATGAAGTGTCCGGTGTCTTTGGATAAAGTGTCCGTTTCTGCTTCCGCGCGGTCTGGTAGTTGTGCCGCCGCTGACATTTCGCGGCCCGCTAATCCAAGTATCACGTCTGTGTTCAGTATCCTTCCGCCTGATTCCGCCATGCGGGGAGCGGAGGCACTTCAGGGGGTTACCGTTGCGGAACATAAGTCGGAAGTGCACAAGTTTAGGGGTCTGAGAAGGATGTATGTCTTGGACCTCATCGGCGCAGCGTTGTTTGCAAGAGAGCCCAAAGTACGTGATAATTTGCTGTGTTCAGTGGTACATATTGACAGTGTACCATAGACGATGAAAAGTAACCCTATCCACGCTCCTGATCGCAAGGACCATGCGGCGGTACCGTTCTGCAAGAATGCGTCTGGTCCAATAGTCCATAACACACTGACTACGAAACGCTACAAGCCGCGATTTCCTTTCAAGAATGAAACGAGTCTTAGTGACTTCATCGTCCGTGGGAAGCTCGGCGCTGGCGCGTTTGGCGTTGTTTATCGCGTCGAAGACAAGGTTACGAGCCAGACCATGGCCCTGAAGGTCATGAAGAAACACGGCGCGAATGACAGTGATCTCGAGCATTCTCTAGCCGAGTTGGATGCTTTGAAGCGGCTTATGGGCGACTCCCACTGTATGCAACTCGAGGCAGGTTTCCAGGATGAGCAATGCCTCTACCTAGCTCTAGTGAGTGATTAACCGTTGTGTGTTTGGATTGACTCACAGGCTCTCTTGCAGGCGTTCTACCCAGGGGGTGATCTTCATGACTTGATTGGCACCTATCCGCAGCAGTGTCTCCCAATTGACCACGCGCGTCGTTATACTGCGGAACTTGTCAGTATTCTTTCTATTCCTGATCTGCGATGCAATCGTGTGTTCTGACCAGCAAATTAGCTCGTCTGCGTCCATCATCTCCACCGCCAAGGAATCATTCACAGGGACCTCAAGCCGGCGAACATACTCATCGACTCCCAAGGTCACCTCGTGATTGCGGATCTAGGACTGGCTAAGGTTTTCACGCTGGAAGATCCGGACTCATTTTCTCCCTACAACCCTACTGGCACCTACGCTAGCCTCTCGCAAGCACCGTTTCTTGCTAATTCGCGCTGTGGTACCACTGAGTATGCAGCGCCGGAGATTATCGCTGGCGCCTGGTACGGGTTCGCAGTTGACTTTTGGGCGGTGGGAGTTATGTTGTATGAGATGCTTGTGGGGAGGGTACGTGATTTAGATTCTTCGGTGGACTGGCACGCAGTAACTAACTTCTGGTCTGGTGTACAGCCTCCCTGGACCCTCGATGATAGTCCTAACATAGCTAATGATATTTATTGGTTGGAGCCTCACTTCGCCTACAATTTCCACCCTGAGGCCAAGGATCTCCTGCAAAATGCAAGTCTTACTCCCATGCTTTCCTTCAAGCTTGTTGACGTTTGCGCAGATGCTTCACAAGGACATGAGAAGGAGGCCATTATATGAGCCCATGCTTTGTCACCCATTCTTCGCATCGATGTATGTGTTTTATTCTGACATTTTACTCTTGTGCTGAAATGGTCCCAGTGATTGGAAGCAAGTTGAGAAGCGCTCTCTTCCTCCAGTTCGCATTCCTAAGGTCAAAGTGCAAGATACTTCCACATGCTCGATCTCATTCGGCCAATGTGGACCAGCAAGCGATCCGCTACCCAGATTCAATTTTATTTCACCAACCCTGAAGCGCCAGCGCCGTCGGGCTCGAACCACATGGAAAGTCAAGGCTAAAAAGAACATGCAAGGTCTTCAGAAAATCGCTTACAAGATCTTCTCCCACCGCCCGATCCATGTGAGGGATCGATCCGCAGCTACGTTGGTTGGTGATGAGATGCATGGCAACCGGGCTTTTGGGGCTGGGGAAGTCTCATCGAACTTGTTCAAGCATCACGCGCGTCGTCGAGACCCACCTCTCGGCGAAAATGTTCGAGCTTCTTTCATCCCCGGTATCAACCGAGGGCAGCGGCCTTGTCCGACACCGAATAATGTACGAGTTACCCCATCGCCTTCTCCTGCCGCCATCTCGCTTGGGGCAACCTTTGTCGGATCTCCGTCACATAAGGGCACTGGCTCATTTCCTAGCCCGGGATTCAAGCGCTGGATCAACCGCCTTCTGCATCCCCTTCCTGTTGCCCATGTGTTGGTTGGGGATAAACGGAAGACACTTGACCTCACTGCCTAGAGATCGTTGCCTTGTATCTCTATACCCTTTGTTTTCCTAGATCCATCTGCCACCCTCGTCAGGTGGACCCGTGTCCTTTTCGTATATCTCGGATCCGATGTTCTGCTTCTGCTTTGGCTCTCTTACAGCATCGGCATAATACCCCTTTCCTCGCCCACGATGGCAAGCAATGGAAGACCCCACTTCATGGCGGCAACCCGGCAATTACGGGGTGGCCACACGGAACGGAAATCACAATCGAAGCGGTGTGAAAAGAACGCTTCAGATAGATATACCGGCATGTTGGAGTTCAAGGTGACATAAGGAAGAAACACGAGTGTGGTCTAACCCTCGATCGACTTGGCCACCGCCACTAGCAACCAAACGGACCTTTGAGGTAAAGAGGAAGTTGAAGTCGCAGAGTTGAACGCACCAATTCTTTTTAGTAGTAGCACTCCAAATACCTGAATAGATGCGAACATCGCAAGTTCTCGGGCATCTGACTCCTCGCACACGCCGTCCTTTTTCCATTTAACCGCGAGTTGCTTGAGTGGACGTACAGCGACATGTGTGTTCCTGCAACGTTCTTACATTGGTTAACCGTATACATAATTTTTACATCGATAAGAGGTGAAATTGGGTGGAAAACCTTTGGCGGTATCAGCTGAAGCTCTAGCCTTGCAATCTGCTCTTCATCAGAATCATATTCGCTTGCCGCAGGTTCCCTCTCGCTCCCTACTTAAGTCCTACAACTCCGAGTTCAACCTCGAGTTTATCCAATCTTCTATCCACTCGCAAACAAAATGCCTAGAGTCAATAAAATTTGTTGCAGTATGTCCTACGATGATATCTCCTATTTATCTCATTTCTGATTTTTGATTTACCATGTCTAGTTGGTGCTGGATACGTAGGTGAGCTATTCTAAAAGCCATCGTTCTTGAATGCTTCACGTATACCCTGTACCTTGAAAAGGCGGTCCTACCTGCGCCGTGATCGCGCTGAAATGCCCTCATATCCGGGTAACCATTGTTGATCTGAACCAAGCCCGTATCGACGCCTGGAACTCCCCAGACTTCGATCTCCCCATATACGAGCCTGGTCTTGAAGATGTCGTTCGCAAGGCTCGCGGACGCAACCTCTTCTTCAGCACCGATGTCGATAAGGGCATCCAGGAAGCGGATCTCATTTTCGTATCTGTGAACACTCCAACCAAAAAGAGTGGCGTCGGTGCTGGCTTCGCTGCAGATTTGAAGTGAGTTTTTTCGCTTTTTCTCTCAGTGGCATCTTGTCCTTTTTCCCCCTTATTCCTCAAATCATCCGTGGTCGCGTGCTGATGAATTCTGGACCTTAGCTATGTAGAGCTCGCTACTCGGCGCATTGCAGCTACTGCTACGTCTTCAAAGATCGTCGTCGAGAAATCTACGGTACCTTGCAGGACCGCGGAGTCCATGCGCACCATTCTTGAGGCCAACAGCAAGCCTAACACGCGCTTCGACATTCTCTCGAACCCCGAGTTCCTCGCTGAGGGAACCGCCATCGAGGATCTCTTTGCTCCAGACCGCGTGCTTATCGGTTCTTTGCAGACCCCAGAGGGCAAGGAGGCGTGCGATGCACTCGCCGAAGTTTATCGCAATTGGGTGCCGTGAGTGTATCCCCCCAACGTTCGCGGGAGCAGATGATTTGTTGACTGACCCCCCCCCCCTCTCCCCACAGAAAAGACAAGATTCTGACTGTCGGACTTTGGTCTTCTGAGCTCTCGAAGCTCGCTGCGAACGCTATGCTTGCCCAGCGCATTAGTTCCATAAACGCACTTTCCGCCATCTGCGAAGCTACAGGCGCCAATATCGCCGAGGTCGCTCACTCCATCGGACAAGACTCGCGCATTGGTCCCAAATTCCTTCGTGCATCCGTTGGTTTCGGAGGTAGCTGCTTCCAGAAGGACATTCTCAACCTCGTCTACCTATCAGAGAGTCTCAACTTAAAGGAGGTAGCCGAATACTGGAAGCAGGTGGTCACGATGAACGAATACCAGAAGAGGAGGTTCAGTAAGCGGGTTGTGGATACCCTGTTTAATACCATCACTGGCAAGGTATGCAGCTTTTTATTTCGATTCACGGAATTGGATTTTTACCTCCTGTTGTAGCGTATTGCTGTTCTTGGTTTCGCCTTCAAAGCCGACACGGGCGACACTCGTGAATCGGCCGCTATCACCCTTATCCGCGACTTCCAGGAGGAAAAGGCTCTTGTCAACATCTATGACCCCCAAGTAGAGAGCGATCAAATATGGTCAGACCTCAGCGAGGCCAGCCCCGATGTGTCACTCGCGACGAGTAAGCATTTTTATTTTTTATTTTTTACATTTTCCCAACTTAATGCCGCTCACAAAGTCCAGCGCCAAGTCACCATCTGCTCCTCTGCGCTTGAAGCTTGCAGAAATGTTGATGCAGTCATCATCGCCACTGAGTGGGCGGAATTCAAAACTATTGATTGGCAGGCTGTGTACGCGGGTATGAACAAGCCTGCATTCGTCTTTGATGGGCGGTTGCTTGTAGATGCAGATGCGCTCCGGGCGATCGGCTTCAAGGTGGGGGTTTCTTTCGTGTTATTCACCAGAACAGCATTGAAGGCGTTTTCCTGTTTTCAGGTCACTGTTATCGGCCGTGGCGAGCGCCTCTAGACTCCTTTCAGCAGCAAGAAAGGATGCCCTTACCCTTATCCATACTATGAGGACGGACATTTGACACTTCACTTACCCTTTTTGCTGTGTGGGTGCTATACCCCTTTGTACCATGACGATTTGTGCGGACTGTACTTTCTTGTAGAAGCGTCGGCCAATGCAGTAGTTTCAGACACGATGCCCATTCAACTAACTTGAAGGAGCTAATCTATCATATGTCCTTTCCAGTACATCGAGGACCTAAAAGGTTTAAGTCGCTATATAGTCGCGGCCTCCGTCTTAACAATCCATATAGACGTTAGTCTATCCTTCCTAGGAGTGAAAATTCATTTGGCAAAAAAAAGAAATAGTGGATACCGTTGAAATGCAGGATGTACACTATGAACAATTTGGATTATACACATAAAGGCTCACAACAGAATCAAAGTTTGATTGTATGTGGAGCTTCAAAGAGATCCGTGCTACAAGTAGACAGTGTACCTGAAGTAGATAAACGCACATTTGGGAATAGAAACGACACGGGACGAGAAACAATATGAATCTAACAAGATAGGCCTGTGATAGTGTGAAATACATAGAGAGAGGAAACTTCTTATTGTTCGCAAGGCTACGTCTCTGGCCGTAGAGCAAATCAATCGCTAATAACCCTAATCGGGAGCACGTCAAGTTCGCAATGGCACTGGGTTCGATGATAGCGAGGCCACAGCAGTGCCTGCACAAGCACGTTTTATCTGCTGGATCCACAGCAATTGTCTCTGCTCAAACAACAATCTGCCAGTGGTCATCACCCAACGTTTCCCCAGACGGACGAAGTCGGGTAGTGCTGGATCGGTCGAGAATATTGCTCCTGTGGCGGAGAGACTGGAGGATAGGGGTTAAATGTGCCCTGCTGGAAGTGTATCCCCGCTTCAGGTGAAAAAGCAGTAGAAGCGATCTCCCCATTCAAATACAGTGACTCCTGTGGGTATGCAAACGGTCGGTGACTCGCTGCATTATATGCAGGATGATACGAAGGCGAGCTCTGAATTGTACTAGCCGAGTGTGATATCGAACGATGATGCATGGGACCGAATGATCGTGAGCTGGGGGAGTTTATGTGGACGTTTGATGCATCGTGCGTAGACTCAAAGGAAGGTGACCACATAGACGGCGACTGTACGAATGAGGATAAGGATGGAGGTTGGTTAGAGGGGTGTGCGCCCCGGTTGTTTGGTGCCGGTGGATTATGCTCCATACCATATGCAGGCAGAGACTGGTTAGTCACCGACGCGGTCCTTGGACTGAGATTTGGGTTCTGATCGAAGGTAGTCGACCAAATCGAAGGTGGGGCATTGGAGGGTCCAGAGCCGAAGAGAAATCGAGATGGAGGCGTGACAGACTGACGCCGGGGAGACCGTGAAACGTCACCACCGACGTTGTAGAAACTTTTCAATAAAGTCTCAGCTGTCGTTCCTGTGAATGCAGGTGCTGGAACAGCACGACTTGGGGAAACCACAGTGGATGCACTGGGGCTTAAGTTTCCTTTCGGCACGCTTGATGTCAATACAGGTGTCGTCGGCAGGCCAAAAGCGACTCCCGGCGGCGAAGTGGAAGCCCTATAAATCACATTAGATGCGCGAAAATGAAATAGGCTACCCCCTTACCGTGGATAAACTACCACTTCCGTTTCATCGTCCAATTCATCGCCTTCACTATGTTCCTCAGCGTTCAGTACGGTTCTGAATGCATCTCCAACTGGATCATCATTGTCTGTACGCCCCGTATCAGTCATAGCATCATCATCTACATGAGACTCAAATGGCATCAAATCGGAAGCGCCACGAAACGAGACTAGAGGCGTAATAGGAGTTGTCACAGCTTCAGCACCGATTCTCCGAGCCTGAATTACGGGCGCGGTAGCACCCACACTATTGTCAAGCCGAGACGTGAACATTTTACCACGAAGGTAGATCGGAGAACCCTATATCATGATAAGTATGGTTAGTTCAAAAGCGGATAGATCAACTTACTGGTGATTCTGCAATATCCCTAGCATCTTTGAGTAAATCGGATATCCTCATCAGCTGTTCTTCGTTTGGATGCACTTCGCGGCCCTGTGGCCTCGCAGCGGCCACTCCGTTTCCCTCGTGCACGTCAGTGCTCGTAGTGTCGCTGATCATAAGATTCCGCAGTGGAAGAAAGCCCCTAAGCTCCACGTCTTCATCTAGTGGGGAGAGTAGTGATGGTAACTTCTCGGCTGGGAACAGTTGGGAGAGAGTGGTGTAGAAACTCGTGTAATGCTGCCAAAAGTCTGGCATGTCTGGGATAGATACCCCTTGGATTTCTTCAACCTGACTTGAGGCTATAGAGGGTGTTGTATGTACTACATATTTGAGATTTGCCAACAACCATTTACTGGCAACACGCAACGCGGGTAGAGTGCGCCTGAATGCTGCACTGATACGCTGCGCAAGGTCGTTCTCAGCTGTATCTTCCGGTGGGAAGACAAGCTCGTCAGCCCCAATTTTCAGGAGAGATTGATGAACAGTAAGGACATGGTTCAAAATCTGGGATTCCACGATAGCTGGGTCAGGGATTCCCCCGGATCTCCTATTCGAGGGTGGAGACGTGTCCCGGATCATGCGATGTTTCCACAATGCTCCCTCAGAAAGCACAATGACCTTGGTGATGGTATCAATCGGAAGAACGCGCTCTGCAACAAGAGCGCCAAAATCGTTGACGACATCTGCTGCGTGAGCAACTGGATTTAACCGTGACCTAATAACGTGAAATCATTCATCTCGTAAAATTTTGATCGAATCCAATCACTTACTTATCTGAACCTAATCGCCATAATGCATGCAGAAGCACGACCTTCTCCTTAAAAGACTCAACTCTCAAACGTGGAGGCAAATCACCAATCTCGGGAGCCGCTTGTCCTTCCCTCGTCTTTTTGGCATGTTGATCGAGCGATTTATTGAGAATTTTTTTGACATTCTCGGACGCGGTGTCGTAAGGCTGACGAACGCAAAGCGCTCTGTAGTAATGGAGAAGCGAGCTGAACATGTCACTCTGATAGAATGCGAGAATGGCCAGCTGATGCGACGGGTTGCCTTCGGAGGGAACCAAAAGGCGAGCTTGTTCGTAGCACTGGATAGCTTTGTCGTAATTTCTGGCGCGCGGTATTGCATCAAAGCCTGGAGCGCCGGCTCTCCTGTTGCGACCTCTCTTGCCTGTGGCTGGGCCGTCCTGCTGACCAGCTCTAGGGCGTCCTCCGCCTTCATTATAAAGCTCCCGATACCGTGCCATATCACCCAAACATACTATAGCCTTGCTGAGGATTGAAAGGTTGGTTTCACGTTCGGCGGCACTCGTAGGGGAAGGTGTACTGCCTTCAAGGGGGAATTGATATTGGTTGCGACTGGGGTTAGGGCTTTGGACACTTTCGTGTCCTCCCGAGCAAGTAGGAGCCCCGGTGTCATCTGGAATAGTGATGCTCAAGGCAGAGAGCATAGACTGTGCTTCGTGGAGCGCGAAAGATCGCTGATATCGAGCTACCAGCTGTGTCCAAAATTTCTCTTCTTCAGCAAGAAACTGACGGAAACGTTGCATTAGTTTGCGATACTCCACTGGGCCATGATTACCCTGCCTGGGTTGATGGCGAGGTGCAGATTGCAAAGTTCGATCGAGAGCCGCGACATGCTGCTTGTAGTTAGAAATAAACTGATAAGATGTTTGCATCCAAAGATGGGTCTCCACATCCTTAGATTCCTTCGCGAATGGTTCGATGAATAATAGACGCAGATAGAGGCGTCGCAGACTAAGGATACGGAATATTATTATAATCAGGGGACTTGACAAAAAAAGGATTTTGGGGGAGATAATACCTCTTCCTCTGAAATTCAACTTCTTTATCCCATGGAACGTGAGTTTTGAGAAGCTCTTTCAAGGTTTGGTGTGTTGATTTTGCCTCACTAAGTTTGAGGATCAGCTGAAGATCAATAAAAAAAGTTGAAGATGGTAAGCCAGCACCTTGCAAGCTGGGAGGGGGAATCAGACATTATTGTATGTAGCGTGAGCGCGTTTAGATGGGTTATGTGTCCATTTTTCTATCTTCACGGACGTCGAAGACAAACTTGCTCCAGCGCCAAAAGTCGTCTGCGGCGATGAGTGATGTTTGAGGACACCGTGAGACAAACCATCTGCTTAGTGGCAGTGCTCACCTTTGGCTTAAACAGTACTAGTATTAGTAAGCTTGATCTCTTGGCTTAATCATTGGCTATCGACCATATATTCGACTCAAAGAAAGATCCGCAGTTGAATGCCCATCAACAAATTTGAGTCACGCCAGAATAATTTCGCCTATTGGGGAGGGGGGGGAGGGGCTAGAACTACTTTGACTCTCTTATTAGGTCCTGCCCGACTTTTTCGCTTGTAGGTTCGCCGTGTTTAGAATTTTCTGTGACCTGTCGACGTGGATGACTCGTTGGGGCCTCCTATATCCGGTTCCATCTGACACACCGTGATCAGCGGTAGTACACTCATGAGCGCTTGTTTTGCACGCTAAATTGCGCAATTAAGAAATCACACAACGCACTTCTCCTTGGGGGTAATAATGCATTGTTCTGATGTGGCGGTAAGTGTTAGTTGCCAGGTTTCCTCGACGCTGGCATCTCGCTAGACTATCAATATGCTTAAGTTTTTCAGAAGGAACCCCCACGAGAGCTGTCATAAGTTCCCTCGTACACATGATCATAAGGAATCTCAGGCCAGTATTAACCATTCTTGCTTTACCACATCTGCATAAGGAGCGTGCCTGATATTTCATGGTCCGAAGCACATCATACCGGAGAGGAGCTGGAACAGGACAAATAGCTCCCTTCAATTGTCGAAATGGGGGCCGAATCCACCATAATGTGCATGATTCAGGTTGATTCGATTCTCGCCGCTCCGCAAATGAAATCTGACGGATCGAAGACACTTGAGGGTATCGTTTAGTAAGGTTATCCCTCCCGCTCTCGCTCTTTGCTTGTGTTCGTGCCCTGGAATCTTTCAATAAGACTTTTTCGGGATAAATTGGCAACCAATCTTGGAATCATTGCTGTGACCCATGTTCGCGCCCCCACCAATATGTAGTTTGAGATTATCTTCTTCCCTGTATGCTTGAACGGGTTTGATTGTCTACTGAACACGTTAACTTGAAGAGCTACTATGTATAAAAGCTTCTAGTTGTCCCCTCGTCCCCATCAATCGCAACTCCAAAAATTCAGACAGGACCGTCCTTCCATAACCCGTTTCTTGCATCTAGAAAGCTGTCAACCTACTTACTTGCATACCCGTCCCAACCCTGATGCCCCCATTCTACGAAATCGCTGTCGCCCGTTTTGGGCAATCATCATTGAAAGCCAAATGGGTAATCGCAGTTGTCTTCACTCCATCATCAGGCCATTCCTTGGTCTATCAAATCGCTGGCTCGGCTGCTGACTACAGCCTCGAAGCGCCACAATCAGTCACTCTTAAAGAAGGAGAAAATGGTTATCTGGGCCGGGTACCTATTGGACTGGTAGACTCCGAAAAACTACATCTGCTCCACACCACACTTGCATCCATCCCTATCATTCGAGGGAATGCCTCATGGAGCTGCCATAATTGGGTTATGGAGGGTATAACTGCTCTGCGAAAAGTACAAGGATATCACATCGACAAGCATGTGTCAATGCAGTGGATATCAGAGCGGCTAGGAGAGAAGTAATTCGGGTTATTGGGGGCTGAGGGATAGCCCACTCATGCCGTCATCGAAGTCGAAATCTTCGGCTCTGGGCGAGGTGTGGAAGGGGGTGTGGGGGATAACTATATCGGGGACATTCAGGGCTTAGAGATGGAATGATAAGTGTATTTTGGGACACTGTATCTGTATCATCGCAGCACTTTGTACACCTGTCACAAGTACGTCAGTAGAGCCTACGGTATCACGAGAAATGGGGGTTAGCGAATGCATTGTAAGAACGATCCGGGTACATACTCATGACCATCACGCTCTGTAGCTTCGTGCAATTATGTAGCGTATGCAACAGACCATTCATAACTGTCGGATCTCTCGCAGCTTTTCTAATCAGAAGGTACATGGGCAAACGCTGTCAATGCTTGACACGGTGCTGTTAAGAATAGTGACTTTGTAAGCAGCATCAAATACGTTAGTGACACCAAAACACAAATAAGGACGATATTCCATCGACCGACACTCACGTTCGCCAAACTTGGATCGTGTATAAAAGTTTAAATACGTAAGGCGCTCTTGTTTGAACAGTGTGACGAGACCATCATATCTGAGTTGGGTTTGCGGTTATTTCGACCGCTAATATCGTGCAAAGAAGTAAAGATGCGATGCGCCACCAGTATCATAATCATATCGGCAATAGAGCCTAGAGCCTTCCTGTAAGGATCGCGCATACGTGCACAAAGAACCACTCACTACATTATGATTCGGTAGTCAAAGGCATTAATGACATTCATCAATATCCCCGTGTGCTTTCATTGATTGCACGATTCCGAAGCTCACACGTCAAAGTTAATTGTCGGCTTCCCATGGTTTCTTCCGCACCGGAGCAATGGAAGTACTAGGAGGTGCTTCCTGGAAAGCATTATAACCATGTATGTATGTATGATCATGCGACAGACTTACGTTCAGCGTATCCGGAATGAATTTGTTATTGGGTATGTCGTCTGTCTTTCCTTGCTCTATCAAAGTTTTAAGCTCGGCGAACGTCAGTGGACGAGTGTCGCGATCTTGATGGTTTGAGGATGAAGGAGTCGTCTCAGTGAAATTTTGGGGATGCGCGAGATCCTGATGGGACCGAACATCCTCTGCGGTCAAGTCTTGGCCGCTGAGTCTGTTGAAGTAAAAAAGTTGCATTTGAAGTATGATTTCAGCCTTCTCGGCTTCCGATTTCCCGCTCAGAACATCGCGTGCAAGTAAGTCCGTAAGACCTTGCTTGGCAAGTAATTTCAGGGTAAGAAGGAAAATACGCATCCAGTAAGTACTTACCTGGTAAACTTCGTCCGAGGAGAAGGGAAAGCTCAAGAAACTACGCAACTTCCCGATAGTTTCATTGGGAGCAGACTGTGGTGGACTTTGTTCAGGCAAGTCACCCATTGGCGACGTTTGGCGCTCCATCTAAATGGTAAAAAGAAGAATTGAGCCTCGTAAAAGCGAACCATTGATAGGAATTTCACGGTGACAGACATGTACAGCGAAACGCTGTGGTACTTACGTGGCAAGTAAAAAGAATCGATGTAAGTTTGTAAAGCAAGCCCGGCCGCGGTAGCGATCGATATATGTATTACATAACAAAATGCAGTAAATATTATTATTGGTTTGTGTCATCCGAGTCGCTGTTCGGACTTCAGTACACCGTCGATTCTCTTTTCACTGGCAGCTGCAGCGATGTCTTCCGGAATTTCTAAAATCACCAGCGAACGAAACCAGCGTAACTTGCTCGAGTTAACAAAGCAACCAGGGAACGGTAAGTAAGGAAACTATCGAACGTGATGAGTGACTTCTCACTGCCATTCAAGACATTTGTGCAGATTGTAAGTCATGGAACCCTCGATGGGCTTCTCACAATTTGGGCATCTTCATATGGTGTGTATTACACGAAATTTCTCTGTGTACATGCAGACGTTCATCAGATGTAGTGTCAACTGCGCGAGCATCCATCGCAAGCTTGGTACTCACATCACCAAAGTGTACGTCAGAGGCACGCACAATTCAATGATCAATTATTGACCGGAAACTCTGTACAGAAAGAGCATTACTTTAGATTCATGGACCAAGGAGCAAGTCGAAGTAGGCTGCGTCTTCGTATCCTTTTCTTAGCTCAGCTGAGAAACTCGCTGTATCCACAGGTCATGAAGCAAAACGGAAACATCAAATCAAACAACCTTTACAATCCTGACGAAGCGCGCCACCCTCCACCCACCAATATGATGGAAGCAGAAAGGGATAGCGAAATCGAGAAATTCATCCGAGGTTCGAGTCTTGTCTGAATCTGCCTTCGTATGGCTGACACTTCGTCCCAGCCAAGTACGAATTTAAGTGGTACATGAATTGCAAACCTTCACAATTCAATCCCCCTGCTCGCTCATCTTCCAACGCTGTCGCTGCGCGGTCAGTATCAACTCCTACAACTGGCCCTGCACCAATCAAACGCAAGCCCTCTCCTGCTCCTCCTCCAGTTCCTGCCAAAAATGTTACCACTGGAGGCAACCAATCATTCAATGTAGCCACCGGTGTCTTACCTTCAGGACCAACGGCTGCGCAACCCATGAGATCCATTTCCCAGCCACTGGCCGTACCCGGTTCTTCTGCTCCTGTCCAAAAGCCTGCAGGGAACCAGGTTTGGGAAGACTTGATATCATTACAAGGTCCTGCGCAAACATCTTCGCTTCCATTGCAATACCAACCGAATTTCTCTTCTCCACCGCTGTCACTTCCTTCCCAGTCACACACTGTACCGCCCTCTCACCCTTTTAATGCCTCACCCAATCCGTTCACGACTTTGCAGGGTTCCTACACGATACCCACCTCAATGCCATCGATGAGCAACCCCTCCTCAGTTACGTCAATGCATACCGTAGCTAGTGGTCCCAGCACAAGCCCTCAAACACCATTCCAACAGCAATATTCTGGTTATCCATTCCCTAATACACTCGAGTCGACTCCTCCACAAATGGGCGGTAGCGGTATGAGCGGGACACCCGGTGTGGTATCCCTGCCTCAACAAAGTTATTTCGGTCAATCATTTGGGCAACCTCCTCAGCCAGCGCTTAATCATATACAAGACCCCAACATGATGTACGCTCAACAACAGTACTCGCCACAACCGTCGTTTGGTGGCACACCAGGATTTGTAGCGCAGCAGCAACCAGTATTTCCGACCAATGTGGCTTACGGGTGGCAGAATATGCATGGGAATTTTCAATGAACTGTCAGGCAGATTAGGTTTCGTTCTCTTCAGGCTCCACCACGGACTATTGAGTTGGGTATATTTTGTACATGTTTGAGGAAAAACTGGACATTAGACGTTGGCATTAAGGATTAGCGTTTAGATCAAGTGTATATAGAGAGTCATGTGGCGATGCATCTGATCTACATTTGATTACTTTATCTTCAATTCTTTGATGATAACCACCGAGTGGCAATGAACACAACTCTCCCTCCAGGAACCGCCCCCGTGAAACAACAGTGCGCTTTTCTCGCTGCATTATGAAGTTGTGGTTCACCACTTATTCGTAGATTCTTGTTGTCTTCCTCTGTCTTCGCTGTGATTGATGATGATGCAGCAGAAGGTTCAACAACTCATAATGGAGCACCGCGTGCAGATGTAACAGATACTGACACAAGGGGCACGGGTGGCCGCAAAAAGTGGACCAAGGCGCAGAAGAAGGAAAAGCGTGGTGCGAATAAAGGTCGCAAGTTCGGCAAGGTACACGATCAACTCGAACTGTGCTGGAGAATCGCCAATGGAAAAGTATGCGAGCATGGTGACGAGTTCGTACTTATGCTCTCCCGATAGATTCAAGCTTACTCCGTGTAGATGCCGCTTCACACATGACATCGACGCATATTTAGCGGCAAAACCGAGGGATATTCACTTCCCTTCCATTACGAACATATCTGATGTTCCTCCTTTTATTGCGGGTATGGAGGAGGACAACTGTACGGCTCTTCACATCTCCGATTCTCTCGATCAGCACACCACGTGCCCCCCGTTTACAGAATCAGGATTCTGTCGACTAGGACTTAAGTGCCGCTTCCTCGGAGCCCACGCAAAGCGTGATGCAGTAACAGGGGCAATCGTACTCGTTGAGGATGAGGAGAAGAGGGCTCAGACAGCCTTAAGCGCCACGGAACTCAATTTTGTTAACGCAGAAACTTTGAAACTACTTAGATCAAAGAAGGTTAGCATTTTTCTCTCGGAAAGCACCAAACCCTGACGCACGCATCACAGTACCCTAGGCCAATAACCGATACATACCTCCAAGAACTCGAAGCTAGTAAAGGAGACTCCAATGGACAGGAAGAATACGCGGACGTCGGGGGAGATGAAGTGCCGATGGACGCATCCGGTGTTCCTAGTCCAACTGACCTCATCACAAAACGCACTGGGGCTTCCGATTCTAGTGCTCAGGCTGATACCCCAGATGTCCCTCCCCGCTTACCAGAAAAGCGAAAGTTAAATTGGAGTGGCAAATCATGTATGATGTTCCCTCTTCCTGATAGGTCGCAATTTTTTTACCATACGATTAATCAGATCTCGCCCCGTTAACAACAGTCGGCAACTTGGTATGTATATTGCTATGCAACTAGTCAACCACTTAACCGAGTACCGTAGCCATTCAGACGCCTGTGTGTTGATCTCGGAGCAGACATAACATGCGGTGAAAGTGCGTTACGACTTTCTATTACTTTCGCCTCCGCTCATCCACACCACGTTCAATTTCATACACTTGATGCAACTCTCATTCAGTGGGCCTTGCGACCTCATTTCTCACTGCTTCTGCGTCTGAATTCTCTCTCGTTCGGCGGCACCCATCGGAAACCATGTTTGGAATTCAGCTCGCAGGGAATAAGCCAAGTACATTGGTCCCAACTGCCGAAGTTCTTGGGCGCGAATTTGGTGATGCAGGAGGCATAGACTTCGTCGACGTGAACTGCGGATGTCCGATCGACCTTGTCTTTAAAAGCGGGAGCGGGAGCGCTTGTGAGTTGTCTGGCATGGTGTCTCTTCGAAACGAAATAAAGCCTGTTTTGGACTCATAGTACTGGACGCACCTGCAAAACTTGGCAAAATTGTCGCTGGAATGTCGAGGGCGCTGGGTGAGATTCCAGTGACAATCAAGCTGCGGACAGGCGTCAAGGATGGCCGTAATAATGCGCATAAGATCATGCCACGTGCAGCCACGGAATGGGGGGTCGGTTGTATCACAGTGCGTCATCGTTATCTCTTCATAACCTTCTCAACTCATGTGACGAGAAATAGCTTCATGGCCGTACACGCCAACAACGCTACACGAAATTGGCTGATTGGGAGTACATAAAACAATGTGTTGACGCTGTGCGGGCTCGGGAGGCGGATGAAGGTCGTAAGTGCTAACCACCTTACCTACCTTCTGACGGTCTGGATGATAATTCACCCTTACAGTATCTCCGATTCCCATTTTCGGCGGTGGAGATTGCTTCTCATCGCATGATTACTGGACCAATGTGTCCTCCACTGGTGTGGATGGAGTTATGATAGGACGAGGAGCTCTCATCAAACCATGGATTTTCACTGAAGTGAAAGAGCACCGAGAATGGGATATTAGCTCAAGGGAGCGATTGCAGTTAATCGGCAAGGTATCTTCTCTGTCCGTCTCCCATGTTCGTCCTGGCTCACACTCTTTGAACAGTTCGCTGAATATGGACTGAGGTTTGCCTTCAATTCAAGCTAACGATGACGGATGGTTAATTGTGCATGGACTAGTCACTTCGGTACAGATACGACCGGTGTGAACACAACGCGCAGATTCCTTTGCGAAGCGCTTTCATTCCAACACCGTTACGTCCCTATCGGCTTACTCGAACAACTCCCAGCCAAGATCAATGATCGCGCACCGGCGTTCAGAGGGAGAGATGAACTAGGCATGTACTTCATCGGCCATGTGGAAACTCAAAATTGATGTTCATGACGAATAGAAACACTCCTTGCAAGTCCGAACAGCCAGGACTGGGTCAAAATATCGGAGATGTTCCTTGGTCCTGTGCCTGAATCGTGGTCGTTTACACCGAAGCATAAGAGCAATGCACATAGCGAGGAGAGCCAGGGCTGATATTGCTTCTCAAATGGCAGTAGGAGTTCCAGGAAAAAATAAATCCTAAAAGCTGTTTGCGAGGCTGGATAACTTACCGTATTTACAATGTCTTGACTACTCAGGCCTCACGAAGTGGGATTTCTTCCAGCTGACTATGTTTTCTTCGTCTCTCGTTTTCCGCTCGAATCCACCTCTCCATGTCATCTAGCCGTTTCTTCTTTTCTTCATCCTCCCACCCGCCCTCGGCCTTCCATCTTTCCGGTGCATGCATATGCACGCCCATGCGTGCCTTGACAGCACCCGACCACCCGCCCTCACTTACTTCCCTTATCGCCCTATCCACTAACAGTTGCTTTTGAGTCATGACCTCTTGAACATGAGCAGGCGGAGCGCTTCGCCTGCGTCTGGCGGTGGCAGTAGTGACTTCACCAGATCGTTCACGTTGTCTCTCAGCTGTTTTATTGGCCACTCTGTCTCGGCGTGCTTGTTTGGCTTGCCGTAAGAGTTCGGTGGGCAGTGCAGCACGAAACCGTGAGATGTCACGCATCATGCATTCCTTTAGCTGAGCCTGGCGCTCGACAAACGGCGCATCTAAAGGACACTGTTAATGTTGTCAAGTGTAGAACAAAATATATCGCTCACCCCAATTAGCCATTGCTTTCCCAGTGTACACTGGGGTCCATGGTAAATCTTCTTTTGAAATCAGTTTTGCAACCTCTCCCGCACATCGATCGGAGTGTCTCTCTAATGACTTGCTCTTCTTGGGCAGACCTGCCTCCACCGCTTCGCCTCGCACGCTCTTGAGCAGCGCATACTCAAAGAGACCTTCGTACCGTAAGTCAAGTGCCCAGCTCTTCAGTATTCCCCGTTGCTCCCCTCGACGTTCGCGCGCGATACGTCGACTACAGATCATTCCAGTTATGTGATCAGGCTGCGGGAATAAGCGAGGAAGAAGTTTATTGTCCAGGGAGGGCCGGATGAAAGAGCCTTTGAAGATGGGCCGCTTGCGGAGTTTGGCCTCCCAATTCTGAATGAGCTCATATGTGAACGGACAAGGACGAGGAGACACAAAGATAAGTACGTACGAATGCTTCGAGTATGCGCCTTTTCCATGCAGCTTTTTCGCGCTTGGTAGCGATCATTCTTTCGTACCTGCTGAGAACCCTCTGAAGTTTTTCATCGCCCTGCTCCGCGCGCTTGAAAGATCCTAGCCACTGTGTATCGTTTGCATCCATGTCGCGATCATCATCACACTTGGGGAAAAGTTTAGTACCTTGTATCCCATCACGAGTTGCTCTTTGGCATCATGCGCTTTTACGACGTGCTGGTTCTCCTTGAACAACATGCGCACGCGAAACCGAATCTGTGCGCCAGTTTTATGAGACATGACAAGTATCGCACAAAGCAGATAGCTCACGTTTTCTCCGGGTGCATGTCTGAGCAAACCTCGGTAGAGCGACCAGAGGGTCGGAACACGGTGTGCGACGAGTTTGAAAAATGGGGTTCTTGGACGAATGCGCTTGAGAGGAGAGATGATGGATGCTATGCGAGTACGGTGGGCGACGGAACTTGGAAGTGGAAGTGGGACCACTGGCATCAGCGGCCGCGTTCAAGTTTCCGCTCGTGCTTCGAGTCTCCCGTACTAGTTAGACAGGAAGATAATCGTTCTTTCTGTATCACTGTTAGGGCTCGTGCTCGGTATTAGAGGATGTTACGGTCTCGGTTAAACGTTTATTCCTCTTCGCAGTTTTGAGCTTTAGGGGATTCGACCAAGTTTCGGACCGTGATTTTGAAAGTTCATGTTCAATGTGTTTGCAGCAAGCTCAGCTCAGGCCATGGAGTCCTTGATAAATCGAGCAATACGTATCATTGCAATCATTGTTTGCCATTGAAGGAAGAACTAATCTATAGGTATCCAGATCAAAGGTATGAACGGTACGATAACACAGCAAAGCAACGAGGACGCAGTGATCAACATCTACAGCCCTTGTCAAGAAAAACGACAGCCTGTGAAATCACTGGTACTTCGCAGTAAATTCGATGTGGAACTTCTCTAGTTTTCCAACGTACTCGTCCACACCAGGACACAAGCACGTAAGACGGTAATGGGATTCTCCTTCCTTCTGCCCAAATCCGCTGCCAGGCACAACACAAATACCCGTTGCGTCAAGTAGCGCGAGTGCATAGAATGCGTCCGGCTCCTTCCCGGCAGCTCGCGCGGCAGCCACTGCTTTTTCTGGGACGGTGATCTTAGGGTAGAGGTATAGTGCACCAGGGGAATCAACGCATGAGACGCCAGGTAGGCTGTTTAGGCGATCTGCCATGACCTTGGTACGCTGCGCGAGTGCCTTGTGAATTCGTGTCGTCTCCTCTTTCCATTGCGCGTAGCTTTCGTCGCCCTCCTTTGGCGGTCGCACCATACAGTCCACACCAATCTGGCCCTGCAGCGGAGGGCACAGCCCAACGCTCACCATCTTGTACATCATTGCGCGGACATCCTCTGAGATATTGTGGCACTCGAAGTAGCCTCCACGTCGCCCACACTCGCCTGTGACACCCTTACTGATACTATGGAAAGATATCAGTGGAACTGGCGAGCCCATGTCACAGACGACCTTCTTGAATGACGTGAATGGGTACTCGGCCGCACGGTGCAGGTTGACCTGGTACACTTCGTCCGCGAGGAGCACGAGTCCATGCTCGGCGCACAAATTCACCACTTCTCGCTGTGTCTCCTCCCTCAGCAGTGCACCCGTCGGATTTCCTGGGTTGATGATAACAAGTGCCTTGGGGTCTATGCCATCTTCCTTCGCTTTCTTCAGTGCAGCCTTGATTTCGTCGATAGATGTCGACCAGCCTTGTGCCTCATCGAGATGGTATGGAATTGCGGCACCCGAAAATTGCGCTAGTGTCGCTGTATACAATGGGTACTGCGGAATCGGAATGAGGATGCCGGACTTGTTGGGTTCCGAGATAAGCATTGAAATCAGAAGAGAAACCCCAGCAGAAGCGCCGCCCGTCAAAAAAATATTGTCTGGTTCAGAGGGGTGACCATCACGTCCTGCGAACACGTGTCAGTTACGGATTGAGAGTGAACAGAGCAAGTATAAAGCTATAAGGCTAGGATCCTGCCCGGGAATAGTTTCTGCGCTAGATATATAGCGTAATCGAAACCAATAAGAATTTCCGAGCCACCCGATACATGAGCAGCACTCGGCTAAACGGGTCAACTCGGAGTGCAGTACAAATGTGTTCCATCGATAACACATTGAGATCAAGTGCAACTTATGTAGCTCACCCTGAATAAATTTCGCGACGTTCTGACGGATGAGAGGGACGCCCTGAGAGTGCGAGTACGCGCCGATGGAACCAATTTCCTCGTGCAGTTCCTTCGCGCGGGTGATGACATCTTTTGGAAACGCATTGGGTGCAAGCTGCATCAAATCCGGCCACTCCATGAGTGCAGCAACCTGTTATGATAGTGAGAAATGTTTCTGGCCTCCTCTTCATCGAACATAACTCACCTGTCGGTTGAAGGTAAGTGGGGGTTGATCGAGCCCCTTCTGTTGGGGGTTCCCAATGTTTGAAGAAATAATCCTGTCAAATGGTAGACCACTGTCCTGACCCTTCTCCTTGATCTTGACGCGATACTCCTCTGCCTTTATGGCCAGTTCGCCGCGCACGGCATACTGCACGTTGCGAACGGCAGGATTTAGAGAATCGACGGTGAAAGCTCGCATAGTTTTTGTCCTAGATGATGCTGGATGTGACAGTCGATGGGACGATGATAGAGATCTTGTCCTGACGGCTGCCGTCCTGATCATCTTTCTTTTGGAACTATTTAAAGTATTTTGGAATCCATATACGAACAACCACATGATGCAGAGGCTGGATGCTAGACACGTGACTCGGCAAATTCCATTTCCAAAGATTTTGTATTTTTTTGGTCGAGGGAGCTCAATCAGCAAACGCAAGCCATTATGCCAGACTCTTTCTTCGCTTCAGCAAAAACCAGGAAGCGGAAACTGTCTGCCAGTACAATCGAGAGAGGAGGGAACGCGAAGAAAATAATCCGCAAGGGCAAAGCTAGTTCCCGGAACGCAACTCATGCAGGCACAACAAGAGGGGTGAAGAGAACTGTAGACGAAGAATTGAACTCGGACAGAACAGACTCAGAGGGTGGTGACGTAGATGACCTTGACTTGCGCGCGTCCATCCAGCCGGAGACAAGCGGTGATGAGGACGAGCAGGAAACCCCCGCGGAGAAGCGATTACGATTGGCAAAACTTTATCTGGATAGTGTAAAGGATGGCCTAGGCAAGTAAAGTTCGACTATGTTTGTGATCCGGGTTTTCCTAATACTGTGGGGCAGCTGAGGGGGAATTTGATGCTGCCGAGATTGACAGAGAACTAATATCGGAACGACTACGACAGGACGTCCTTGAGCACTCTGGCAAAGTTCACCTTTTTGTAGCAGACTCTGTTAGTATTTACTTCTTTGCCGGTAGCCTGACTGACATAGCCCGGTAGTACGATTTCACCTTGACATCCTCCCTGCGATGCAGGGGTCACCGTTTCTCCGTTACTTCAGCAGTCGCGTCGGAGGATGCCCAGTATCTTTACACATCAGGGAAAGAGGGACACATCATTAAATGGTCACTCCAGTCAGGACGAAAGATTGCGACTTTTTACAAACAGCGTGTCGCTAAAGGCAAAGAGAAAGCACTCCCTCAAGATGTTCAAGGACACACGGACGAAATTCTCTCTCTGGCCGTAAGTAGTGACGGTCGATACCTCGCAAGCGGATCCAAAGATCGGAGAGTGGGCGTCTGGGATGTAGAGAAAGATGAATGGGTGAAGGGTTTCGGAGGACACAAGGATTCGATTTCAGTATGTATGTTCTATATGCATGATGTACATAACGCTGACAGTTGTAATGTTTGTACCTACTCTATTTCTAGAGCGTTGCATTTCGAAAAGGCACACAGCAATTGTATACCGGCTCATTTGATCGGACTGTCAAGTTATTCGACCTTTCAGCAATGGGATACGTAGAAACGCTATTTGGACACCAGGATACCATCGTCTGCTTGGACGCGCTCCGAGGAGAGTCTGCAGTTACAGCCGGAGCAAGAGATCGAACTGTTCGATTCTGGAAAATTGCAGATGAAAGTCAGTTGGTCTTTCGCGGTGGTGGAAAAAGTGCCATACGGGAGTTGCTTGAAGGAGGTGCGTTCGAGGGCCATGAGGATGAAGAAGTGGACAGGGCGGAGGTTGCTGGTCTGAAATCGAACAAAGGTAAGGATAAAAGCAAAGAGAAAAGATATGCGGAAGCGAGTATTGAGTGTGTCGCAATGATCGATGAAACTACTTTCATAAGTGGGGGAGATTCTGGGTATGTTCTTTAATATCGTATGATTTCTACTGCTGAATGTTACACCGAAGCTCAATATGTCTCTGGACCACTCAAAAGAAAAAACCTGTTTACACACAGACGCTGTGTCATGGGTTCCACGAAGTACAATCCTCCACCGAGGGACTTGTACAAACACCCCGCTGGATAACGGCAGTTGCATCATTGCGGTATTCAGATACATTTGCTTCCGGTGAGCACGTATCTTATTGACATCATGACGTTGTTTAATTCAATGCGAAGGTTCGTGGGATGGCGATGTGAGACTCTGGAAACTCGACCAGAAACTTAGATCGTTTACTCTCGTTGGTACAATACCTGCATGCGGTGTTGTTAACTCTCTACAACTCCTCACCATACCCAAGGGCGCGCTAGATGACGCCTCCTGGACAGGGAGAGAACAGCGACCTCCCACAAAAAGCCCAGTTCGACCGGCATTATTGGTTGTGGGATTAGGACAGGAGCACCGGCTGGGAAGGTGGTTAAGCTTGAAGGGGGAGGGGTTCACGAATGCGACAACAGTTCACATCGTTTATCCTCGGACATAGACCCGTAACAGTTAACACTAACCTCCCGCAAAAATGACACTCTTGCCCTCTTGCATTCCATATATGTAATGCTGCAATTATTCAGAGGGAATCCAAAATTGCGACTGTATCTGCCAACCTCTAAATTCGTGCCAGGTAGACTAATTAATGTACTGTGACCGCGTGACAATAGACCACGCGACGCGACGCGCTGTATGTTTTGTACTCTTCGTTCTCGTCGACCGCCGACTAACCTAGCTCATTTTAACTCTCTTGACGCCGATATCGGCAGCTTTAACTTGAACATCATGTCAGACAATGAGGCGCCGCCTCCGACGATCTATAATGCCTGTACGCCCCTCTCCTAGTATGACCTACTCGCCACTCCCACTTACAGCACTCAGACCCGGAGGACACCATAAGGATATTGGTTGCAACAGACAATCATATTGGATATCTTGAACGCGACCCAATTCGCGGCCAGGACTCTATTAACACGTTCAAGGAAATTCTCCGCCTTGCTGTCAAGCATGATGTCCGTCGATCCTCTCTTAATTTCCGCTCTCTTGCTAAGTGTGTCTATAGGTCGATATGATCTTACTTGGTGGTGATCTTTTTCACGAAAACCGTCCATCACGCGACTGCTTATACCAGGTCATGGCCCTTCTCCGGGAGTACACCCTTGGCGACAAACCTGTTCAAATTGAGCTCCTTAGTGATCCAGGTGACGGACGAGCAGAGGGGTACAGGTATGTTTGAGTTTGGCATTTTCCTGAACAAATTATCACAGCCCTCAGCTTCCCAGCGGTCAATTATGAAGACCCAAATCTCAATGTTGCGATTCCCGTCTTTAGCATTCATGGAAATCACGACGATCCACAAGGCGCTGGACCTGTAAGTCATATTCCGTAGATCCTTACCTCTCACTTGATGTATTTGCTCTGCATGTCATTCTCTCGTCTTTCATGCACGGGTACTGATTCATATTAACTCAGGAAGGTGCTCTCAGTGCACTTGATGTCCTCTCTGTATCAGGACTCATCAACTACATGGGCAAGTTCGACCTTCCACTATCCAGTGCCTCGAATCCGAACCCTGTAGAGGGAGATCCTGGTACGTTAAGATCTGCCTGTGTGGTGACTAGCGGCTGATGGTTTTTGATTGCTCATACGGCTTCATTTTATATCTTATATGTAATGGAACCTAGGTATATCTATTCGTCCTGTCCTCCTTCGGAAGGGTCAAACTCGGCTTGGCCTCTACGGGGTGGGCAATGTCAAAGATGCCCGCATGCACTTCGAGCTCCGCAGCAATCGCGTGCGGATGTACATGCCCAGGGACAAGGAAGATTGGTTCAATGTGCTCGTGGTGCACCAAAATCGGTGAGCTTACATCATGTATACATCACTTTCGTACGTCGTTTTATCGACTCTTGCGTTTTTCTTTCTTTCTCTCTTTCTCGGCGTGCTTCCGTTTCCCAAACTCACATTACTACTCTACTCATCGCTAGTGTCCCACACCCTCCGACTCCAGCTGTACCAGAGGGCCTCTTTGACGATAGTATCGACCTTGTCGTCTGGGGTCATGAGCATGACTGCCGCATTGTGCCCGAGCCTGTTGCTGGTCGACCGTACCATGTCACACAGCCAGGCTCGAGTGTGGCCACGAGTTTGGGCGAGGGCGAAGGAGTGGAGAAGTGAGTGACCCATACTTTCTAGCTTTTCTTTGATTTATGATTCATCCCTTCTTACCTCAAAAACAATGAATTTGGCACAAAGGCACGTTGCCCTACTCCAAATTCATCACAAAGAATTTGAGCTTAAACCTCTTCCTTTGCGTACCGTACGTCCGTTCATGTTGGGTGACGTTGTTCTCGCGGAGGCGGCAGAAGAGGAGGGGTTCGATGTGAGCGACCAAATCGCTGTTGGGAAGTTTCTCAGAGCAAGGGCAAGTGCAGTATTGTGTTGCCTAGCGTTTTGACTCGCACTTACTGGCTCACTGCACGATCTAGGTGAACGCCCTCATCGATCAAGCGAACCAGTTATGGGATGAGCGGAATGCACACGCAGTGGAAGAAGGCGAAGAGGAACTCCCGCGTATGCTACCGCTTGTGCGACTCAAGGTTCGTTCGTCCTGGCAATATATAGAACGAGCAAATCGTACTCACATTGATACTACTCTTCACAAGGTCGACACTACTGGTGTACCCGCAATGTCCAATCCTATCCGATTCGGCCAGGAATTTACTGGGCGGATTGCAAACCCACGCGACGTGCTCTCTTTCTACCGATCCAAAACCCGTACCGCTGGCTCCCGTACCGCCACTTCTGCTGACCAGCCTGAGTTGTCCATCGACGATCCAGACCTCACAACGAGCGAGAAACTAGCAAAAGTACGGGTGCAAACATTGGTGCAGGAGTATTTGGCGGCGCAGGAGCTGCAGGTCCTCGGTGAGGCAGGGATGGGTGAGGCAATTAGGATGTTTGTAGAGAAGGATGATGGGTATGCTATACAGACGTGAGTCTCTCTTGCGTTTCGTGTTCTGCTTTTCGTCGGAGACATTTAGAGGCATTTTTGATCTCGTGCCCTGCCCATGTGCTCTAATTTTTCACTCCCATCATTTCTGGTGTACATACACTGACGTCTACTTCGATTACTGTGCTGTAGACACGTCTCGAACGCCCTGCGCGCACTCACGAAAGGTGTACAGGCGAATGGGGAAGTAGATGAAGAGGAACTAGATAACGTCGTACGTTCCCTTCTTCCACACTTTCGTTTCCACACTTTCTGAGATCAGTGTTGTTTCCCGTAGCTCGTCAAATTGAAGGAGCAGCAAAACCAGGAATACATAGAAAAAACAAAGACAGGGAAGGTAGCCAAGGGAAAAGTGTGTCGACCCCACCTTCCTATGAAATCACACACTCACACCAATTTGCAGGGCAAAGCAAATGCTCAAGCCGACTCCGATGCAGACTCGATGCTCATGGATGTTGATGGAGGCGAAGACGGGTCAGACTTTGAAGAGCCCGCACCTCTCCCGGCAAAGAAGAAGGCCGCTCCTGCGAAAAAGGCTGCACCGGCAAAGAAAGGAAGGGGAAAGAAGGCAGCTACAGTAAGTTTACAAGCTAGAATATCGGGACATAGTGTGCTGACACGAATAATGCAGAGTGAATCTGAGGAAGTCATAGAATTAGACGATGATGATGACGAGGAAGATGAAGTGCCGCCGCCGAAAGCTATCAAGAAGACAAGTCGTGCTGCGGTGTTAAGGTGGGTTCCCGTTATTCTTCCCATCTCCTGAATAGTATCAAGTCGTTTGAACTCTAGTCAACCTACGAAGAAAGCTCCTGCAAAGAAGACAACTGCGACGAGAGGGAAGGCATCAGCGACACAGAGTACAATAAGTTTTGCGCCGTCGGGGCGGTCCTCCACAAGGGCTGCGGCAAGTCGGGCAAGGGGCAAAATGGCGACTACGGTAAGTTATGCTGTAGCATTTTTGCAAGATTCCGATTTGATTGCGATCCGTAGGTTGAGGATAGTGATTAGCATAGATTCGGGGGGTTCTTGTTCACGTTCTGAACAAGAATGGTTCCTTTATCTCATAAGATTCTAATGCCTGAGCTTGTTGAGTTATAGGTATAAACGATGACTTGTCGGTCGGAATGCTCAGCAGTAAATATTATTGCTTTGCAATAACAAGTGATTGTATACGACGTTTTGATGACTCCCAAACGATTGGGCTTACGGCACGACGGGGGTGGATGATATTCTCCCGCTGATAAGAATTGCATTCTGATGGGAGCAAATAATATGCCCGGCGTGTAAGCTGGACGGACCAGGATTGTGTTTTTTATTAGAACGGCAGCAGATATCGGCGCGTTAGTAGAATATCATCGCACTGCGCATTAGGCCGGCGAAATATGATGATCAAGATAGATGAGATGAAAGTGATGATGAACTGCCAAGTAACAACATGGTTTTTGCCTTTACTAGCTCCGAAATTCAACAAAGACCTTTCTCAATAGCACCCGCGACGTCCCGGTTCCCGATGCTCACGCTCACCGGACGCTCATTTATCATGTGCTTCCATTCATTCGTTTCATTCAAGTTGAACCTGAGCGCTGAATTACAATGCATGCGACCCTCAGTAACCTCCCCACCGAAATCTTACTCCTCATTATTTCATTCACCCTGCCCGGTGAACCCGTACCGAGTAATATCCTATGCATCAACCGCCAGTTCCACAACGCCGGCGCGGAGTGGCTTTACTCGAACCTGTGCTTTCACTCTCAAGAGCAGCTAAGGCTTTTTGCGCAGACAAGTAAAAATGCGGAAGTGGTTCCCCGCTCAGTGACCGTCGATCTGATGGGCAAGTATGCGACATCAGACGTCTGGCAATATCTTTCCGTGGCCCTGTCCAGGTGTCGCGATCGTATTGAGAAGCCTGAGCTAGGCGAGCCAGGGCAGAAGCAGGTCCTGCTACTGGAGATTCTTTTTCTAAGGCTCCATTCGTATTCACAGGATTCCAGCCACCATTTGTTCGAGGAGGCGCTGTCTGTTGCCAAGTGGGTATATCACCCATTCCCAGAGGTGAATCACCCTGATCAATTCATATTCTGCAGTCCCCGTGTCTTTCGATGGACTGGACCTGACCCAGAGCACCACTTCTCCACTGCAGTGCGTCCGTCTAAAGGTTTTGGGTGAAACAAAAGGTCTGACGGAAGACTTGAAGATCGTCGCGCCCGTAGCACGCCGTTTGTGTAGAATCTTTGGCACCTGGTCAAACATTCAAAATATCACCATCACCAACATTACCTTCTCATCCGAACCCTTGGGCATTAATGCAAATGATTCAGTGACACCGTTACTCCCAGAGATCCCCGGTCTTCGCACTCTTTACGTAGGTCAGGCTACATTCCTGAGTGCAGGGTCTGTTGCGGCGCTTTTCTGTGTCAATAGAATGGCAAGCCTGGAGAGGGTGAGGCTCGTAGATGCATACTGTGAGAGTATATGGGGATCCAGAATTCGAAGATCAGATATCGAGAAGGCAGCTCAAGTTATTATGTTTCCTCAAGATGTGCAGCTGCTGCAGTACGAAGTTGTACTTGCACGTATCCAGAAATTACTTACATGCGAGAAGAAGACGGAGCGAATCATTGGAGGTGATCGAGTCGAAGGCAGCATCTTCCTGATTTGAGTGCATCGATGTAGAAGGCAGAAATAGAGGTTTACGGAGATAGAAGTAGAAGGCGATAGTACATTGCAGCGCACATGCTTGGTGACATTATATCTCGACTTCTCGGATACCATCCTTGTCTACTACTTTGACCTTGTATTTACCAGGGTCAATCACTAGACGCTTTGATACCTCATCGATGCAACGCTTTAGGGTGGCAAGACCCTCTTCTAGAGATGCTTCTGGATCGTGATAACTGAGCAAGAAGGGTTAGCATGTCTGTCACCAAGCGACAAGAGAAAGGAGAAACTGATAAACTGGGAAGTAGAGCAAATGGTAACAGAAACGTACCGGTCAAGCAAACTCAGAGCGAAGTAGCTACCATACCCATGGGCAGCAAATGGCACCTCCACCACTGTTCCCAGGTAGTCAATCCAATACAAGTTCGGTGTGTGTAAGGACGTGTCATAGCCGCCTAGTAGCAAGTTGACTGAATATGGCTTTCGCGATCTCAGAGATTCTGCTAGCGAGCGGCGGATCCATGACGCGGCTGCAGCTGGGCGAAGAGGATACAGATTGCGGATTTGGTACAGGCGAATGTTGCGCTCGACGAATTCTGCAAATTGGACGGTATCACCTGTTTCGTTTGCATGTATTGTCAGAAAATAACGAGTTGAATATTGCAGATTTCTGCTGACCTGGTTCACCAGAGTACGCCATGAGGAGATGAGGACTCAGGTCCTTGATTTTGTCCTGGTCAACCTTCATCTTTACGATGGATCGGGCGGCAGTAGTGTCAGCAGCTACGATAACGTAGCCCTTTCCAGTCAATGCAAACGATGTCTCCATGTTGTGTGTTTGTGGTGGTCAAAGATGGAGAACGCGTAAGTCTCAAACAGAATTACAGGACGCGCGTCACATTTGTTGCCTAAATTGTTCGCTAACCCCCCTTAGCATTGAAAAATAATAGTTACACACAACATCATGGGTCATGGACGACGGTCGGACAACACTCGGACAATCAACAGCCCTGCAGTGGATTTTGAGTCTTGAGCTACTGTAATGGGGTCTTCGGACGCCCCCCTGCAAGGCTGTCTGAAAAGTTTTCTTGCGGGCTCATCATCCCATTGATATCCGCAATCACGGGGTCCGACGACCGACGACCGGGTCGAAAAGACAACATGCCGCCCAGCAACTGAGTGTAAACTTCCCTTTGGAAGTTCTCGTTAAGCACACTTCACAAAGCTCAAACTGTTGTGATACTCTTCGTTCCCAGCTTCCTTGACATTCAATGCAATAATGTGATTTGCTGACAGTACAAACTACATAAGCATACCAGGGATCCTGCGGCCCTACATTTACCCCCCAGCGTCTCTCTTTTGCTTTGACAGCCTTCGGGGCGAAAAAAAAAATCGCACGAACACATCAGCCATGGTGAGTAGTGTCGATCTTCCGTGAACCCAGGGGTTTCACATTCGCATCGGTCAGAGTTCTGCGATTCTCTGCGGTCAGTATCCCGAGGCCCTGTGCGCCCGAGAGTGTCCGTTCGACCTCGGGGCTTCACTTTTCCTCGCTGTCTTGCCAGGACCATCATTCGGTCGCGAGGTATGAGTAAGATGCCTGGTGGATTAGACGAAATGACTGTCAATGATTATACGAGAGAAGGTCAGTTTAGCGGTTGGTTGTTCACAAGGTCGACGTCGCTTCTGTCTTGAACATCTGCTCATTTAGACAAGGTTCCTACTCTGCATCCAATGACTGGCGCCGGTCCATAGATGTTCCATTTCCAAACGGATATTATTAGACCAATGTCTCGACAGCGCACGATGCCTTTTGATAGACGAAGCTATTAGCCGTTGATTTAGAGAGACATTGACATGAGGAACACCCGATACCCCTTTCCCTTGAAAGACGGTCTCCAGTATGAATATTAATGAGGAGAGAACAGTCTTAAACTGCCCCAATGTCGTATCTTGAACGTGCACGAAATTCAGGAGCCTTGATTCACTTGAAGCAGTGTTCTGGCCGCCTATAATTGTCAAGTTAGCTACTTCCATTGATGGTGTTACTGAATCTGCTGCAAATCTTGAGAACAAATAGCCTGACAAGTGTCAGTAAAATGAAATGATTCGCACGTCGTTTCACGGTTGATTTCGACTGGGACTGTCTGGAACCTCCGCCGCTTTTCACAGGGTTCGTCATAGATCTCAACGTGGCCAGCCGCATCTTTCAACTTGGGAATTTCATTTTGGTGAATCCCCAGAATTAGAATTAGGAGGATCCGTTAACGGAGTCTTGCGCACAACAACGAACGTAGGCTCGCTTTCTCACCAATCAGTAATATGATAATCAGATTTTGGTGCGACCTGGCGCGGCAGTTGCACTCAGATCTGCTGTTGCTAATCGACGAAGTTTGGTCGCCGCGAGCCCTAAGGCCTGACGTACACATTCCTATACAATTCAATCGCACCAAGACGCGGGCCTAATAACACTGGGATTCACAGGGACTTGATTGCATCCCTGGTTGCACCTGCTCCAAATCCAAACTCACGTGCATCACGAGATCTTCCACACACTTAACCTGGATTACGACCAAGTCAAGTAGTACCGCATCAAGAAGCAGACCACGCTTCTCATTACTCTAGGAAAATCTGATGTAAATATAGCCGAGCGAAAGTCTTCATGCGGGTCGAGGTCGATAAATATCAGCTCCTTTCGTTTCAAGTATGCCAACAGAGTCCCCCATCCATTCAGCAAAATCATGTCTTCTAGATCATCTCCCCTCTACGCCAGTGCCTCTCCTGCTTACGAGTCATCATATACCCCTTCTCCTTCCTCCTCCTCCTCCTCCTCCTCTTCATCCTCATCAGAGAGCGTCAAATACGGTGATACACCCTCCACGCATCCTCAAGCGCGTAAAGCATGGGTAGACCCCAAAAGCTTGGCCAACTATGGAGATGCATCCCAGATACAGGGCAACGTATCTCACTACGTCAAGCAACTTATTCTTAACACATTTATCGCATATGGCGCTGGTGATGAGCATTGTTTTGGTCATTCGGTTGCCAAAGCAGTCAAGTTTGTCGATGTCAGTGCCCATGGAAGTCACGAAAAACAAGGTCGCATGGAGGCAACGACTATTGCAGAAATTACCGTCTCGAAGAGTATGTCTTGTTGTGGAATTATGTTTAGAAATAACTCACAGTGTCGTTTAGGCATGTTAAATGGCGCAGGAATGCTCCATGGAGGGTGCCTGGCATTTCTTATCGACAAGTAAGTCTGAAATAGGTCAACGTTCTCTGAGATATCCTGACACACTATCATAGTTGCTGTAGTACTCCATTGGTCGCTTTGGGACTAATACAAAACGTCAACGGAGTGGGAGTCACTCAGTCAATGAACATCATGTTCCACTCCCCTGCACCACTGTACGTTTATACGAATAATTCCCATCGCTATTGACTCATTCTCTCAACAGTGGATCATGTTTGCGCATCATCAGCACCTCGATAGCTATGGGCGGCCGAATTATGAGTGCTCGTTGCGAAGTTGGTTTTTCTGATTGTTCGGTCGTCGACACTTGATTAACCATGCTGTTCTACTCAGGTCATTAACAAGAAAACGGGCAGCGTAGTTGCCTCAGCATACCTCAACAAAATGCAACCCACCATTTCAAAGCTTTGACGATTTTGTATTTTTTTCTGCTTCAGGCAGACACTGTATCAAAAGCAGCCTCCTGTACATTGTAGGCAATAGATTTTTGTATGATCATAGATACTGTATCATTGGCATTCCAAAGTGGTAAATTCAGATGCGAGATCCTTACACAATATACACGTGTCTCGATACTACCCGTTACACTGGAAGAATTTCCAAAGCTCTAAAAGGTTTTATCGGCCGATGGTCCGGAAGTTCAAGACAGTCGTTGGAAACGCGAATGGGAGAAATGAGCGGGGACCTCGTGCGACACCCGCGATGTGAATATTATCCCGATTGAATACCACTCTTGCGGTGAGTAGTTTCCACTTTTCAGTTTCCAGCTTCCCGAATCTTTCAGTGAAGTTCGTTCCCAGTCTCCTGATAAGCCCCGGGCCTGGCCACACGCCCTCACCCGAAGACACCCTTGAGGGCGGCGATCTCCGCACCAAATCCGGGACATGGTACTCAGTGTGGGTGATCGTGGAGAAGTTTCGCCACTTACACCATATCCATTGTATTTTATCCTGAGCTTGAGCCAAACGGATCGATCCTTCATCGTCGGTGGGAATGTCAAAGAAACGTTCTGCGGTAAACGTTGTGTATTTGACAAGTACTGTCAGGGAGAATGTCGAAGTGAGTAGCTACTTAGAGCAATGTTCGTAAACGCTTAACTATTTACTAGAATCAGTAAATGATTGACATCCACCGGGGCCCCATCGTGTGATACGTAGTTCGCCGCTGGGAGCACATTATCCTAGTTGAAGAACATCGTTGGATAATCGTCTTATTATAGATGGAGCTACTAGGGGAGTCGTTGGCGATGAGAGAAAGGCCCGAGAGCGGGAACGTAGCCCAAGGTCGCAACACAACCAACCACCTTCTGCAAACGCGCGTGAGAATGCAGTTGGAATGCAGAATGGAGGGATATTCGGAGGGACGAGTGAATACAAGAGCTGTACGTCAGAAACTGTGAGTAAAGTGACGGTATTTCGAGGAACATGTAGCGCCGCCGGTGTGTTGTCGTTCCTTGCATCTATGAAATCTGCGGCAGGTCCAGGCATGATGAGCTTTCCTGACCTTATCAAATCTTGCTTCTAGAGGTGTCTCCTCGAGATACTTACTGTCATGGATTGACATCCATGAGAAATTTAGCCTTGGGGGGAGTTGCTGCGTTTATCAGAACGCCAAGTCCTCTGTCTGTCCAAGGCTCGGGTACAAATAGGGGTGACGTGTCTCCCCTGTGACACAATCTGCTCGAACATCTTGATTCGAAAGTAGTCTCATGAAGTAAGGAGAGAAGCCATGTGATCAATATTGCAAGCGTAAATACGAGGAACTGATAATGAATTTTCTCGCACGGAGACCGAGTTCCAAGTGAGCCTCATGAGATCATAAAAGACATGAATAGATCAAAGCAAGCCACGCATCCGGCCAACGTATAAATCCGACTAGCTCGGCAAGAGGTCAATCCCTCAGACGCTCGTGGTCCACCTGTCCACGGAACTTTTTGTCGACGGCAAGGCGCTCAATAACCTTCGCCACCTCCTTATTCCAATTCGTTGTGAGGGAGAGCCAAATGCCAAGAGCGGAACCGTAAATCAGAGCAGCGGTAAGACCATACCAAAGTCCTGAAAGCTCCATGTTTTGCTTGAAGGTGAGCCATAGCCCCAAGGGAATACCTATGACGTAGTAGGCGCTGAAAAATCCGTAAGTAGACGTCCAGTCAATGCAATGTTGATTTACCTCAGATTGATTAGAGCTCCAGTAAACTAGCGAGGTTCCGTGGTCAGATGAACGACCGGAACATGATGGGACACATACCTGTTTACCCCTAGCTCTCAGTATCCCAGAGCAGATGGCGCACGTAGAGTCAAACACCTGGAATAACGCCACCAGTGGCAGGATAGATGCCACGAGTGTCACGACCTCTGAATTGATGATGGCCATGCGTGAGCAATTGAATTTTCACATATACTCGAACATACCGATGTCATTATTGAACAAATAACCCCATGACTTGCGAAAAATCAACAAAACGACGCTGGTCGACGACTCAAAAACAGTATCGAGCATAAATGAAGTAAAACCAACCTAAAGAATGTCGCTAATGCGGCGGAGAGAAATATAGCTGCATTCGCAGAAACTCCAGCGCGCCTTGCATTCTGTTCCCCAAGGAGATTTCCGATACTAAGTGTTGAGTTAGACTCTGGTCACTTCCACAGAGTAGGAACGAACCGGACAGAGGTCGCGACACCCAGAGAAAATGGTGCTTGAAAAGTGGACGACGAGGTCGCCAAGAGTACTGACTGAGCCGCCAATGCCACTGGTCCAAGCCTGTAGAAACGTCGGTTAATGTTCTGGCAAGTATTGATGCCAGAACGTAAGCACTTACAAACTAGCGGCGACTGAGATCAAATTCTCAGTTTTCAGTTTGTTCAAAAAGGGAAACGAACGCACGGCCAATAAGCTCCCATGACCACCACTCTGACGCAACCTGACCTATATTGAGGGTCATTTGAATGGGATGGGGAGCGTGCGATATTTCCTCGATACTTACCGACGCCGCCTAATCCGAGTTGGACAAGAAGACCTAGTGAGGTAAAACACCGTCTTGACAGCGGATGCCAAGCGGTCTTCTCAACATAGAAGATGCCATAGACAACGGACGCCACTGAAACAAGATTATAGGAAACAGATGTCGCGATCGGGGCGCCGATGAAACCCAACCTGATTGGTTCTGGACCCCATACTACAATAGCACATGAGTAGGGCGATGGAAGGGAGGCATTAAAACATACCCAGCAGATAATTCAGAAGTATGTTGATAGGAGCTACACAGACTATAATACGGGTAGGCACGTCGAAAAGACCTTGATGGGTATTATGATCATGAGTTTCGAACCGCAAGTCAGACCTATATTTACACACCTTGAGATTGGAAATATCGGCTATCAATTCCGATAAGATCAATAATTCTTTAGACGAAGAAGGCTGGACCCCACCGAGAAATGCAATTGAATGCATATGCTGGCAGACCTAGAGAGGCCCATTTCAAATAAATACCAGCGAGTCTAGCAACCTCTGGTTCTTGTCTCACAAGAAGTAGGATAGACTCTGCATTGAACCAGATAACAAACATGGGCTATAAAACAGCGATTCAGTGGCAAATACATTCTACAAACTCAACAACTTACTACCAGGGCACCAGCCATGACAACCGCTGTTAATGACGGAGGGTCAGCGTGAAATTTGGACAAACAGTAACCCATGCTCACTCATGCGCTGCGTCCAAAGTCCAACGAGTTGCGGCTGATCAGAAGTCCAAGCCGCTGGAAGCACCGTGTCCAAGGTTGAAACGAGACCTTGAATAATACTCAGACCAGTGACATTAGCAGTCATGAAACCAATAGTTGCAGCAGCAAGAGCGACGGTTGATAGATGGCCTATGGAGACCACGGACGACAGTATCATGCTGTGCTCAAGAACGTGCGTACTAAATGGAGGCGTCTAGTTCTGATACTAAACCTAACGGATAGATAAACTCACCCAAAGACAGGCAAGGTGTATTTCGACAAAATACACAGCTCTTCCCAGTACATCTGGGCTGTGCTGGGCTCCAGTCCATCATAAGGGAAATCAACATCTTCTTGAATGCGTGGCATAAATGGGGCTAGGAGGGGAGTATTCTCAGTCGGCTGATGCGCATCCGGTATGGTAGGGACGATATGCATGGATGGTTGCGGCGGAACGATATACGATGAAGGGAAGCTGGTGCGCCTGGTAGCAGTTGGCTTCCGTGAAGCAAGCGATTCATCTTCTTCACTGAATTCTTCCTGTTCGCTCCGGACAGGTGAAGCTTCAAATTCTTCGTCTGGCTGGGGAGCCGCGAAACGAGATAAAATGGCATAGTCTTGGGGGAGCGATGAGGGTGTCCCGGAAGATAGCTGAGATAAGTGTGACATGACTTGGTTTTCGCTTGTACGCGCAACTCAGAGTCGTCAGACGACAAAATTGCTGGGTTATCAAAGTGACTCGCGGAAGGAAGAAAATACCTCACGTCGACTGTCATATATATGTATTAGGTCAGCTAACAATGGAGACTAGAATATTACCTCCAGGGTCAGCAATTTTCAGATTTGAACCAGATCGGACTATCTTAAAAGTAACTTTGTGATCTCCGAAATCATGTGTTGCGTCATGTGATTTTTAATAGTGGGGCTAATTCTAGTTTATTCCATTCCTACTGCGATAAGCACACTAGTGTGACAGCTAGTTTGAGGACCAAGGAGTCAAACTAGACTGAATGGTAATTACTAGACTCGTATCAATTTTACTGCAATGATGCCATCAATGATCATTCAAATGAGCGCGCGCGAGTCACGTGACAAGACGCGTTTGAGTTCGAACTCGCTCGTGTGATCAGTTGTTCACCTACACATCCCCCCTCAGCCGCGATAACTGCCAGTTAACGTACTTTATGAAAAATATTATCGGTAATGACAGCCGAAAACTATCCCATTACCAATACCAACGCCGAGGTCCACGGACAGAAGGCATTTGGGAAACTCAATGACGCATCGGACTCTGACAGTTCAATTGAGATATTCGACGGTAACCTTTTTGCGGAGAAGGGCCAGAACGAGACAGTGAAGAGATCCAAGCCGTACGCCCCCCCTGGTTCTGCTCCTTACCCTCGATTTGTAATGCTTCGCGCCTAGAATCCACCCATTCTTTCTAGAGAAGTGCAAGCGCGAAGTTCCGCTTACCTCTGAGTCGGATAATAAGAAGGGGTCAATACACCATGAGAACCCAAGTACAGAATCCGTTATGCGGCGAGCTAACAACGTACTCAAAAGCTCCCTGAATCACACAAACGTGGTGGAAAAGGAGTGCTCGAGGTAACTTCTCTTGGGGAATTGCACATGTAGATGCTTACTACGATTAGACGGGGGGGTTTGCAAAAGAAATCCGGTGGTGACTTGAATAAAGCGGAAGGAAACAAAATTGGGACTATAGCGGTGGTCCGAAGTTCGGTAAGCGCTCCAGAAGATTGCAAAGGAAAAGGTGGTCCAGGCAAAAAATCGAAGACCAAGGCGCATGTCGAAGCAAAATCACCAATGTCTACCTACTCTTTCGCAGATTACCACGCTCCCTCGCCTTCCATTGTCTACACTCGCTGCGAGGACGAGGCCAACAGACTCGTGCAAACTCTTGATAGGTATGTCAACGGTCTTTTAAGAACTTCAGTACCAACCGTAATGGTGCCCATAATTTCAGTCCCCTAGGATTTGATCTTGAGTGGCGTGTACTTTGGCATTCTGGTGCGCAGGAGCGACGAACGGCACTAGTTCAGCTGTGTGATAAATCGACTATCTTACTGATTCAGGTAAGCCATATGAAACGTGAGTCGTTCTTTCAATTATGTTCTGCAGCCGCTTGACAGCTTGGTTATGTGGTAGGGTTTCCGCAAAAGGTCTGGGTAAGTCAGCTGAGTTGCATAGTGTCATCGATGTCTCAACTAACGTCAACAAGGATGTAATTGAGTCACCAAGCATCGTAAAGACGGGGGCGAACATCCTCAGTGCGTAGTTTGGGAGGAAGCGTTATGAATTTTCTGACAAATGATGGCAGATGATGGCGAGAAGCTGTATCGTGATTTTGGGATCATAGCCCGAGGACTCGTCGAGCTTGGTGCACTTGCGCATTTTGCTGATGATGCGTTCTCTAATATATACAAGCGACGAGTGGTCAGTCTCGCTAAGATGACTGCCATGTACCTTAAGCGCGATTTGATGAAGAGCAAAGAGCGCACTGGTAATTGGGAGGGAGACCTGAATAATAAGATGTTGCATTGTGAGCACCACAACGTGACCAGGAGAAACGGGACTAATTTACCCGTCAAGATGCGGCGAATGATGCGCATGCAGCATTGATGGTACACCTCAAGCTCCTGGACTTGGCCAAAGCTGGCAACAAAGAAATTGACCCGGCCAAGTATACTAGTTCAGTCGATCCGCACAGTGTAGGCGGCGATAAAGTTGTAGCATCCAACGCACCCAATTATCCGCCAGAGCCTCCCCGGCCGCAGTACATGCGGGCTTATAACCTGTGGCACCGCCGCCACATGCCTCTTGATAAGATGTGCGACACGTTGAAGACAGGAGGGCGAGTGGAACCTCTGAAAGACAGTACGGTGATGTCCGTGGTATCAGTGTTACATAGTTTCCCAATACTGAACAGTCACTTGAATAGATCGTACGTGGTGAGTGCCATCCAGGCAGACACGTCGCTACCGTTTGACATGAGCAGGCTGTTGGAGCTGGTAAGAATGGAGGCAGGAAGTTGGCAGCGACATCGAGCGTGGCTGGTAGACGTAGAGAGGAGCGGTCGTGGACGTGCTATACTGCCGGAATAGCAGCATGTCTTTCGGTCCTCTAGAGTTCGTACGGCAAATATGTCACGAAATACTCTGGGACGTGTCAGGTGGTTCAGTGAATATGGTCAGCCTGGAAGTCATAATAACTGGATCTAGGTCGGCGATCACCGAAGAGGCATGGATTTTTAGTAGGGTCAATGACCGAAAATCTGGGTTTGACAGATATGTAAAGCCTAGACTAGTGATTAGGGTCTGTAAGGAGTGCTGCTCCCCTGACGATGGAATTCTTTTGCACGCTTTAAATTGACGTGCCACTCGCTTGCTTTAACCTTCGTAGAATATGTGAGCATGTCATCACTAGTACTCATCCACCAGAATAATTCCCTTCCACTTCGAACTCGCAAAGTTCTCGCTGCGCACTTCATAGCAGACTTACAGGTCAGACAAAAGTAAAAGAGGTTGGAGTGCCTAGTCCCCGAGTCTACTTGCTTGTTTTTAGTAGCTTAAGCAGATCAAATACTTAGGATGAAGACTTTATTACGGCGTCTGTATATTGCAGTAAACGTTCAATCTCAGATGTAGAACGATATAACTACGTATCGCCACTGTACAGTCACAGTTCAGTCATGACATGTACGCTAGAGTGAGGATAACTTTCTGCAAAAGAGGACTATTTGATTGTTACAAGAAATAAAAACCCTTTTCGCCAAAGGAATTAATCAACAAACACTGAGTATATGCACCGTTCACCAGCGCAGTTATGCCTCGAGCCTCATATTTTTCCACTGCTGCCATCAACTTATCTTACATCGTTCCCATGTACCAGAGACTTAAATACCATAAAAAGCCTTAATTGGGCAGTCAGGTGCTGAAGGATCCAGTTCCTTTGCCTCCTGCTATCTATGCGTCATAGGAGCCACCCTGAAGGCCAATGGGTGTCAGTTGGTATGATGAATGCCACGTGCCACAGGTTGGGAAAGGAAGTCATCGCATCACATACTCCGCGGTCTTCGTGTCGACCTTGTATTTGCGAAGGCGTATCGCAGGATATGGTAGGTATCTGCTGACATATTCCTCGAAAAAGCACGCCACTTCGACGTATGCTCGCGCCTCGGTTTCAGTGAGTGTGGACCACCCTTTGGGCTTGGGACGGGAATAGTCAAACCAGCCGACAACATTCAGCCGGTACTTTCTACAGGCGCATGAGAGGGCTTGAATGCCGGCTGGTTCTAGATAGCTGATGACTCTGCCAAAAAGTCATGGCGAGTAGATAATGGTACGTGAGGTCATGCCCTATTAGAGTATACTAGGTTATATGGATTAATTGGAGATGTTGGAGAGCTAAAAGTGTACTTACATGAAGGAAGGCGAATGATGAACAGGTTATATACGGTGGACAACTGGGCAATGAGTCGAGAGAAAGAACTTGGTGCTCATTCAGTAAGGCGCGATATAGATACTAGTGCAGCCATAGTGGGTACAACATGGCCGAATTCAGCGTCCCCGAAATAAGTCGCTAGTTACCTTGCTTGCAAGGTGTTCTGGGCAACTCATAATTCACTTTCCCACCGTCTCTGGTCCCTTTCTCCCAGCACGTGATGATTTCCTTTTAGGTTGCTTTTTGAGGTCCAATTGTTCGTCGTTCTCCGATACAACTCGATGCATTACCATTTTCGACGCGTCGTGGCTAGTTGCCTACTTCTAGTCCCCTGTATTCTTTGTTCACTCCAGTTTTCGGCTCTCTCGTGTATCCGCCGCTCGGGATACGCCCCGACGTTTCCTACGCAGTCGCTACGGCCTCTCTTGTTTTTTTCTGGAACTCACTTGGATGCCATTCGCCGCTATTTGTTTAGCACGAAGGATTTAAAGCTCGTAAGGAGGACGGATGTGCTGTGTCTAGGTATGCATTTTAAATTGACGATGGCATTATCTCGTGGTCGTCTAAATGGCAGAGAATTGTTTCTTTGTTGATAACTGAAAATGAGTCTTGTTTGCCCGAGTCATCTCCCTTGCAAAATTACAGGTTGTTGGTATTACTTGTCTTCTCGTCGCCTCCAAGGTCGAAGAGATTGTCCCACCTTCCCTTTGACACCTTCCTTCACTGCGCGGTTTCCTCGTGCACCAAATCTGAGATTTGCAGTGGCATTTACTGGCCATGCCACCTTCTTAGTTGCTGCAGCGGCCTTCTGGTTGTCGCACCTCGTTTTAGGTAACGATAAATGGGTACGTGACGCGTGTAGCTTCACTGTGATCATGTTGATAGCTTTATCAGAAGTACGCTGGCAAGCGATGCATGAAGGTGCATGCTAATGGACTACATGTTTAATGTCCTATCTAATGATCATAAAGGAGAGTGTCCTGGTGCGAGAGTGGGTGGTGGGGCAGTGGGAAGAGGATGAGCAGGTATCTCTGGCGGAAGAGCTGTCAACCATTCATGTTGTCAACCTTTTGCTAAATTATTTACGGTTAACAACTATCGGATCCCTACTGCCAAGCATGCAATTCCAGTTCCAATTGTGCCAACCCTTCAAAAGTCTGTTTGCGCAGGACTTCGACACGGTAATCTAAGTGCTGGAGGGCATCCAGGGAAAGATCGCGCATCCAGGGGACAGACGGAATATGATCGTGTCTGACATGAACAGCAAGTTGATCAGGTTCACATGTAACATATTTGAACAGCGCATACGTATGTGTATGTCTTGCGAAACATTCTGCCAATACTGTCACACAGAAACAGCGCATTCCGATTCTCGAAGCATGCTGTTTATCTGGTTGATCTGGAAAACGTGAATGCGGGCCAGGACAGCAGGATGCCAGATTACAAGCAGTGATCGAGTACTCACGAGTCACGGGACCACAGATGGAGCCCCCACGATGGACACTGAGACAGAAAGGTGGCTGATTCCATCAAAACACAAGGACGAATTTGAATCCATGAAATTCGATTCATAGTATGCCCTCTCAGGGTTTACCGAGACAAGGTTTTCGTCGAGCCCAGGGACGTCAATGAGGCCTTGAAGGGCGCTGTAGTAGAGGTGTTCTTCACAATGAGGCATTACTACTCGCACGACAAGACATTCGATACATTTCAAGGGGAAATACAACAGATTAAGATAGTCAAACCGGGCGGTTCGATTGCGACTTCAAGCAGAATCAAACAACGCAACGCTCGCGAGGGTCCGTGGGATGTCATTAAAATCTCATCCACAACTGGGAAGGATAAAGAGGAAGGGAGGGCCGAGAAAAGAATGAGATTGGACGGAGCCAAATGATAGGTGGTTATGTCACGTAGTTGTATCTATG
>Ga0153975_1000021_pt1 | contig 83841 bp, 87 predicted proteins | sample TSGA059MetaG_FD_104694 | JGI IMG/M metagenome (GOLD analysis project Ga0153975, IMG submission 104694) | Attine ant fungus gardens microbial communities from Georgia, USA - TSGA059 MetaG | ecosystem: Host-associated > Fungi > Mycelium > Unclassified | place: USA: Georgia, Yuchi Wildlife... | reverse complement strand
GCCGAACTCAGAAGTGAAACGCCGTAGCGCCGATGGTAGTGTGGGGCCTCCCCATGCGAGAGTAGGGAACTGCCAGGCATCAAATAAAGCAATAACCCCGACCGAAAGGCCGGGGTTTTTTGCATTTCAGAATCCCCTTACCTTTATCTTCCCTCGGTCTTGTTCGCCATTCTCTGCCACTATGTAATAATCAATGCTGGCTCACATAAAACACAATCAATCCTTATAAAACAAATTCTTAACAAACGCACATTTGAGTTAACTGTTACATTAACAAACTTAGGTGCTATTAAAGCAGGGAAAGAACTTACGAGGTTATTACATGGCAGAGTCCATCACCGAAACACATTCGCAGGCGCAGAATCCAATGAGCGCCCGCCAGCGCATCTGGGCAATCGTCGGGGCCTCATCCGGCAATCTCGTTGAGTGGTTCGACTTTTACGTCTATTCATTCTGCTCACTCTATTTCGCTCATATCTTCTTCCCGAGCGGCAACCCGACCACACAGCTGTTACAAACCGCAGGCGTCTTTGCTGCCGGATTCCTGATGCGGCCAATTGGCGGCTGGCTGTTTGGCTACATTGGCGATAAGCATGGGCGTAAAACGTCAATGCTGATCTCCGTATGCATGATGTGCTTCGGTTCACTGGTTATCGCCTGTTTGCCGGGCTATGAAAGCATTGGCGTCTGGGCGCCGGTGCTGCTGCTGCTGGCGCGCCTGTTCCAGGGGCTATCCGTCGGGGGCGAATACGGCACCAGTGCAACCTACATGAGTGAAGTGGCAATAGAAGGGCGCAAAGGTTTCTACGCATCCTTCCAGTATGTCACTCTGATTGGCGGGCAGCTGCTGGCTTTGCTGACGGTGGTGGTACTGCAGCAGGTGCTGTCGGATGAAGATCTGCGCAGTTGGGGATGGCGCATTCCGTTCGCTATTGGCGCAGCGCTGGCCATAGTGGCGCTCTACCTGCGACGTTCACTGAATGAAACTTCAGATGATAAAACCCGCGGGCATAAAGATGCCGGATCGCTGAAGGGGCTGTGGAAGCACCGCCGCGCCTTTATCATGGTGTTGGGCTTTACGGCCGGAGGTTCACTCAGCTTCTACACGTTTACCACTTATATGCAGAAATACCTGGTGAATACGTCGGGAATGGACCATAAGACCGCCAGCGGGCTGATGACGATAGCCCTGTTTGTCTTTATGCTGCTGCAGCCGTTAATTGGCGCACTGTCGGATAAGATCGGGCGCCGCAACTCGATGCTGATCTTCGGGGGCTTTGCTGCGGTATGTACCGTGCCGATCCTTAGCGTGCTGCAAACCGTCAGCAGTCCGGTCCTGGCCTTTGCATTAGTCATGCTGGCCCTGCTGATCACCAGCTTCTACACCTCAATCAGCGGGATCCTCAAGGCGGAAATGTTCCCGCCCGAGGTGCGCGCCCTGGGGGTTGGCCTGTCTTATGCCGTGGCGAATGCGCTGTTTGGTGGCTCGGCGGAGTACGTGGCGCTGTCGCTGAAAGCGGCCGGCAGCGAAACCAGCTTCTTCTGGTATGTTTCCGCCATGGGTGCCGTTGCCTTCCTTGTTTCGCTCATGCTGCACCGCAGAGGCAAAGGGCTGAAACTGTAGTTACTGGCCGAGATTCCATAATGCATAGCCGGTGGCAGCACCGGCTATATCCCAGCTAAAATCCTTCCAGCTCCAGCCGCTCCCGCCTTCCCGGCTGTCATAAAACTCTTTTGCCGCCCCCAGACTGACGGAAAACAGCACGCCGAAGCTGCCGCTGTGGCCCGGACTCCAGTTTTGACGTTCGCCGTAAGCACTCCCCGCGGCGGAAAGAAAGGCCGATGAGAAAAAGTGCTGCGCTTTATCGCGCCCGGTCCACCGATCCTGGGCCATATGAGTACAGCCGCTGCACATTAACAGTAGCGCCAGCAGGAAAAAACGCATCGTCAACTCCCATAAAAAAGCCCTGTAAAAACAGGGCTGGATTTGAGCATTATAGTCGCTTACAGGATGCGGCTAATTAACCGGTCGATACGAATACGGCGCAGGCGACGGATGAGCTTGCGAACTTTAACCGGATAATCGGCGATGCTCTCCAAATCGTGGAAATGCTGCACGATCGTGGTGTGCTCGCGGATCAGGCTCAGCTCGCGGTCGCGCTGTTCAGTCAGCTGCTGGAGCGGATCGTGGATCAGCACCGCGTTTTCGAGATCGAGGCGCCAGGCGCGCGGATTGAGGTTATTACCGGTCACCATCATCCACTCGTCATCTACCCACAGCCCCTTCAGGTGATAGCTGTTTTCACCATCTTTCCACAGGCGCACCGTCAGCTGCCCGCTGTTGATGTAATACTGCAAACGGCTGAGGAAGCGTCGCAGATTAATCTCGTACAGATAAGGCAGCGCACCGATAATTTTGAACGGCTGATCTTGCGGAATATAGAAGTCGTTGGCGGTCTTATCACCAACAATAATCTCCACCTCTCTGCCCCGGCGCAGCAGCCAGATAATATTGCGCACCAGAATAGCCGGCAGATTAAAGTACGGCGTACAGATAGTCAGCTTCTGTTCGGCGCAGGGCATCAGATGGAAAATGGTTTTGTTCAACAGGCTGCGCTTACCCAACCCAACCAGCGGGGTGACCGCCAGCTCTTCGTTGTTCGCATCGCCGTTAAACTGATAATCAAAACCGCGCAGATCCTGACGGAACTGGCGCGTTTCATTCTTAATCTCCGGGCTTTTTGGGCGTTCAACCTGGTCGAGGCGATGCACGGCTTCGGCCTGAATCAGGTTGGTATCGATCCATTTAAACATGGTATCGGCCAGCACGCGGTTGCCGATCAGCTGATAGCGATCGTAACGGTATTTATCTTTCTGATGCAGGTAGACGTCGTTAAAGCTGGCGCCGGTGTAAAACAGCGTATCATCGATAATTGACCCTTTGAGATGCAGCACCCCAAGGGCTTCACGGGTATTGACTGGGATGCCATAAACCGGAATGGCAAAGCCGGGATTTTCCGCGGCCATCTCACAGTACCAGTCAGCGTTAGTGGCGCAGGCGGCTGCACCGATGCGGCCGCGCTGGGCGCGGTGCCAGTCAACCAGTATGCGGATGTCCAGCTCCGGGCGCTGTTTTTTCGCCGCATACAGTGCAGAAAGGATGGCGCGGCCACCCTCATCATTTTCCAGATAGAGAGCCACGATGCAGATGCGCCGGGACGCAGACGCAATTTTTTCCAGCAGCGTCTCGCGAAATTCCGCCGGGGAGTACAGCGTGGTGAAATCAGCAACTGACTGAGAAATTTTTGGCAGTTGCGCAAGGTGCTGTTGGTGTTTGTTTCGGTTGAATTTAGACAACATCACAGTGCGTTTCTTCTCTGTTCATGGAATGGCCTTTTGCCATAAAATCATCACTCTAACCGCGAATAATACCATTAGTTGGTGCGGATAGGGTGAGATTTACTTTTCAAGAAATATCTCTGCGGATTGCAGCGGTAGCGAAAGCCCGACGATACCCTCCTCCAGCTGCACTTCGACCGCAAATCCCAGCTTGCGCGCTAACGTCACCATGCCTTTGTTGCCCGGCATAGTAATTCCGTTGAGCTGCTGTAACCCATGCTGGCGCGTATAGATAATCATCTTCTCCAGCAATCTTCGGCCCAGTCCTAATCCCTTCAGGTCAGAGCGCACCAGCACGGAAAACTCGGCATCAATATTATCGGCATCCGAAATCGCGCGGGTCACACCAATAATCTCATCGCTGCCGTTATGCTGGCGCACCGCGACGATCGCCATTTCCCGATCGTAGTCGATCTGAGTCATATTCGCCAAGTCGTCATGGGTGAACTCATTGATCTCACTGAAGTAACGATAGTAGAGATCCTCTTTTGTCACCCGGGCGATAAACTGCTGTAGCAGCGGCTCATCCTCAGGGAGGATCGGCCGGAACAGGCAATGCTGACCATTCTTCAGCTCGACCGCCTCCTCCAGCGAGTGTGGATAGGGGCGGATCGCCAGCCGGGCTTCGGCATCGCCGTGAAATTCCGCCAGCTGGAGCGTCACGTCCAGCAGGGTAAACTCACTGCCGCTCGCCAGCAGCGGATGAATATCCAGCCGCACAATCTCCGGACAGTCGACAATCAGGTTTGATACCTGCACCAGCACCTGGCTCAGTCCCGCGACATCCAGCGGATGCAGAGCGCTACGGCCGCGAATCTTCCCACTCTTAATTGCCTGAATGACCAGATAACGCGCCAGCGTCATGTTGAGCGGCGGCAGGGCCACCACCGCCTGACGGTCGGCCTGCCAGCTTATGCCGCCTTCACCCAGCATAATCACCGGCCCGAACAGCGGATCCTGCTCCACCACAATGCGCAGCTCCTGTGCCCCGGCACGGTTCGCCATACTCTGCACTAGCAGGCCATGCACCCGCGCCTGTGGCCAGGTCAGCTGCACGCGATCAACAATCGCATTCGCCGCCTGTTCCACCTCTTCCGGGCTACGCAGATAGAGCATCACCCCCTGAACTTCCGACTTGTGCGGAATATCCGGCGAGCGCAGCTTTAGCGCCACCGGGTAACCAATCTGTCCGGCGATACGCACCGCTTCAGCGCTGTCGCCCGCAATCCACGTTGGCAGCGTTGTCAGCCCGTATGCCTGCAATATCGGCTGCACTTCATGGGTATCCAGCGTGCTGGCGCTTTCACTCAGCGCTTGCTGGATCAGACGGTGCGCATCGGCGGTATTGGCGGTGAGGTTAGCGGGTAGCGCCGGCGTTTCACGCAGCTGTTTCTGGTTACGGCGATACTCCACCATATGCATAAACGCGGTGACGGTGCCTTCCGGAGTGCGGTAAGTGGGAATGCCGCCGTCACTAAACAGGCGGCGTGCCTCCAGGGATGAGAACTCGCCGCACCAGTTGGTCAGCAGCGTAAGCTGCTTGCCGCGTGGATGCTGCTTCACCAGCTCAATCACTTTTTGCGCGGTCAGCGTGGGGGGGGCTACCGCGCTGGGCGCATGGATAATCAGCAGGGCGTCGAGGTCATGGCTGTCGAGCAGCAGAGAGAGCGCCTGCAGATAGCGTTCCGGAGTTGCATCATCTTTCAGATCGAGCGGGTTACCTGGCGTGATACCTTCCGGTAGCTGCGCGCTCAGCTGGGTAAGTAAAGGCTCACTTAGCGTGGCGAGCTTGCCGTTGCGCGCATCCAGCGCATCCAGCGCCAGCGCCGCCGGTGCCGCGCCGTTGCTGATAATCATCAGGCGTTCGCCGCGCAGCGGGCGCATATGGCTGAGCGTCTCCACTGCCGAAAACAGTTCGTGAGTGTCCTGCACGCGCAGTAATCCGGCGCGCTGAATGGCTGCATCCCATGCGGCATCCATTCCGCCGTGCGTGCGCAGCAGCTGCTGAGCCTGCGGGCTGCGGCCACTTTTGATCACCAAAATCGGTTTATTGCGGGCGGCGCTGCGGGCGGCGGAGACAAAGCGGCGCGCGTCGCTGAGATGTTCGAGATAAAGCAGGATCGCGCTGGTTTTGCCGTCGCGTGCCAGGAAGTCCAGCAGGTCATCGGCATCAATATCCAGGCTGTCGCCGAGCGCGATAAACCACGAGAAGCCCAGCTGGCGCTGCTGTGCCCAGTCGAGAATGGTGTTGGAGACCGCCGCCGACTGCGAAATAAACGCCAGCTTGCCCGGCGTAATCGGCACCGGCGAGAAGCTGGCATTCAGCCCCTGCCAGGGCGCCAGCAGGCCGAGGCTGTTCGGACCAAGCAGGCGGATCTGCCAGCGGCTGGCGCAGGCTTTCAGCTCGGCCAGCTGCTCTTCCGGGGCGGAGAGAATAATGCAGGCTTTACAGCCGCGTTCACCCAGCGCGCTAAGCAGCTCAAGATTGCGTTTTGCATGGGTGCAGATAATGGCGAGATCGGGCGACAGCGGCAGGCTGGCAATATCGGGCCAGGCCAGCACGCCGCATACGGCCTGGTATTTTGGCGTCACCGGCAGCACAGGGCCGCTAAAGCCGCCGGCCAGCAGATTACGCATCATCAGATAACCGGCGCGTTCTGGCCGGGTCGAGGCACCGATCACCGCAATGGATTTCGGTCGTAACAGGGCTTCAAGTCCGCGCTGGCTCATCTTCGTTCCCTCTGACAACGATGGGTTAATTCTACCTGTTGTCGGGCGAAGTTGTTGCCTGGCGTGTCAGTTAATTGATCGCTGCCGGTATTTCGTCATCATTTTCAGCCGCCTGCTGTGGATGATGCGGCTTGCCCGCCAGATAGCGCTGGCGGAACAGGTCGAAATGCTGAAACAGCGCTTCGCCAGCGGAGGTATCACCGGCCTGCAGCAGCAGCTCGGCCGCCACTTCAGCGGTACAGTGCTGGCCAGCCGCATGCGCCACGCGCAGCTGATAGTTGGACGGGCGCGTCAGGTTAAGCGACATCACCGGCAGCGCATCCAGCCACGGACTTTTACGGAACATTTTGCGCGCCTCGGTCCAGGTGCCGTCGAGCACAATAAATAGCGGAGGCTTACCGCTCAGCGGCGGGCTGTTCAGCACCGTGCGGCCCTCATCAGCGTAGGAGGCGGGAAACACCACCATCGGCTGATACTGCGGATCGCGCACTGCGGCAAGCAGTGCCGGGTCCGGCTCGGTGCGCGACCAGCCAAACGCCAGCGTGTCCGGCAGGATATCGGCAATCAGGCGACCAGTATTGCTGGGCTTCATCGGCTCGCTGTCAAACATCACCAGGCAGAACCGGCTGCGCGCCTGCTGTGGGCTGAGCGTCGCGCACAGGCAGTTCTTTTCTGGCAGCAGGCAGCGCTGGCAGCGGCGGGTGCGGTTACCACGAGCAAGGAAAGGGCGGGTGGCACGGGCGAGACGGGCAGCGCGCAGGCGCAGAACAGCGTTATCGGTCATCTTGGATCATCAGCGAAAAACGCTATTCTAACGGATTGTGGCCGGGCATGCCCGGCCAGATGCTTACAGGTTTTCGTTCAACCACTCTTCGAACGGCGCTTTCGGCATTGCCCCGTTCAGCATGTCGGCCATCTGGCCCTGCTTGAACACCATAATGGTGGGGATGCTGCGAATGCGGAAGCGCGCGCTCAGCTCTGGCTCAGCCTCGGTATTCACCTTCAGGAAGCGGATCTGCCCGCTGCGCTCCTGAGCCACGGATTCATACACCGGAGCAAAGTTGACGCACGGACCGCACCAAGGCGCCCAAAAGTCGATAACCACCGGCAGGTCGTCCTGAAGATATTTATCCAGGGTCGCTGCCGTGGCATTCACCACGTGGCCGTCGAATAAGTCATTGCCGCAGCGGCCGCATTTCGCGCCGTCGGACACGCGCTCGACGGGGACGCGATTGGTGGCCTGGCAGGATGCACAAACGGTATTCATTATTCACCTCAGTCTGGTAGTAAGTGATTACTTACTGCATTTTCAGTAAATCAGCCAGCATTATGCTGGCCCCGTTAATGTGGAACAACGCGATTTGTTCAATGGGTATAATAGGTAATGTCTGGCAAACTGGCTGCGCGTCTGAACGGCCCACTCCCGGGTCAGCGGCTTTTGTTGGAAGTTAATAGCTAAGCGCCGCCACATCAGGTAATCTGCGCGCTTCGCGCTCAGCCCAGGTGGAGGAAAAATGAACGACGAATTTAAAGGTAAGAGCGGCAAGGTCAAAGTGATGTATGTCCGCGGCGATGATGAGAAGAGCACTAAGGGCGGGAACCCCCGTACCGGTAAAGGCGCTCCTCGTCCACAGCAGGATGGCGCGCGCCGTCCGGCACGAAATGCAGACAGCAAGCCACGTGGCGGGCGCGATCGCGACGAAGGGCACTCTGACTCTCCGTGGCGTACCGTTTCCCGTGCGCCAAATGCAGTAGCAGACGATAAGCCGGATCACGGCGGTATCAGCGGTAAAAGCTATATCGACCCGGAGCAGATCCGTCGTCAGCGTATGGAAGAGACGCGCGTGTATGGCGAAAATGCCTGCCAGGCTCTGTTCCAGAGCCGTCCGGAGTGCATCGTGCGCGCCTGGTTTATCCAGAGCGTAACGCCGCGTTTCCGTGAAGCACTGAAGTATATGGCGGCTAACCGCAAGGCTTACCACACCGTGGATGAAGCCGAACTGCAGAAAGCCTCCGGCACCGAGCACCATGGTGGCGTCTGCTTCCTGATCAAAAAGCGCTCCGGCATGCCGGTCAGTGAATGGCTGTCAACCGCAGGTGAGAAAGACTGCGTGCTGGCGCTGGAAGATATCGGCAACCCGCACAACCTGGGTGGCATCATGCGCAGCTGTGCGCATTTTGGCGTCAAAGGTTTGCTGGTGGATGATGCTTCGATGCTGGAGTCAGGCGCTGCGGTGCGTACCGCAGAAGGTGGCGCAGAGCACGTTCAGGCCATTAGCGGCGAAAGCTTTGCTGCCGGTCTGAGTGCGTTCCGTAAAGCCGGTTATACCATTGTGACCACGTCCAGTCATAAAGGCGTGCCGCTGTCCCGTGCAGAGCTGCCGGCCAAAATGGTGCTGGTGCTGGGTCAGGAGCGCGATGGTCTGTCTGACAGCACGTTCGATCAGGGCGACCTCAGCGTCTCCATCGGCGGTACCGGTAAGGTAGAAAGCCTGAACGTCTCCGTTGCAACCGGCGTCCTGCTGGCTGAATGGTGGCGTCAGAACGCCTGATGCAGTGATAAAAAGGGGGCGGCCATTTACGTGGTCGCCCCCTTTTTTATGCCGGCAATTTAGTGCGCGCCCCCGCCCCCGCCGCCTGCACCGAACGGTGGACGGGCAAACCATATCAGCACCAGCAGCAGGATAAACACCCCGGCAGAAGCCCAGAAAATCTCATTGGCGGAGATAATCAGCCCCTGATTGGTGATTTGCTGCGCGATATACGCAGAAGCCTGGTCGTGGGTCATCCCCAGCTGTTGCAGCTTCGCGTACATCTCCTGGCTGTTAGTACTGTACGGAGTGACCGATTCCGTCAATTGAGCGTGGTGCAATGACTCACGATCGCTCCACATGGTGGTGGTGATCGAGGTGCCAATCGAACCTGCCAGCGTACGGGTGAAGTTCGACAGGCTCGATGCCGCTGCCAGCCTCTCCGGCGGTAAGCCTGACAGCGTAATGGTGGTCAATGGCATAAAGAAGCAGGCCACGGCAAAGCCCTGGATAAATTGGGGCCACGCCGATGCTCCAAAGTCCATGCCCGGTTCAAAGGTATACGCACGCCAATAGAAGCACACTGCATACATAATGAAGCTGAAGGTGACCAGCCGTCGCATATCCAGCTTATGCGCAAAACGGCCGATAATCGGCGACAGGATCACCGGGATAATCCCAACCGGCGCCGATGCCAACCCGGCCCAGGTGGCGGTGTAACCGTACACCTCCTGCAACAGCTGCGGCAGCAGAACAATCGAGCCGAAGTAGAGCATATAGGCGAGACTAATCGACAGACAGCCAATGGTGAAGTTGCGCGACTTAAACAGCGACAAATCCACTATCGGGTGGTCGTCGGTCAACTCCCACACCAGTAGCACCGCCAGGGCTACGACGGCAACGACCGTTAAAATAATGATTTCAGTGGAGCTGAACCAGTCCAGCTCTTTACCGCGGTCCAGCATCACCTGCAGACAGCCGATACCCACCACCAGCAGCACCAGGCCAACGGTATCAATCGGGCGGATTACCGTTTCCGTTTCACGGTTGCGCAGCGTTTGCAGCGCAAGGATAACTACCACCACACCAATCGGCACGTTGATAAAGAAGATCCAGCCCCAGTGGTAGTTATCGCTGATCCAGCCGCCGAGGATCGGGCCGCAGATCGGCGCGACGATCACCGTCATCGCCCACAGTGAAAGCGCCATACTGCGCTTCGCCGGAGGGTAGTTGCTCAGCAGCAGGCTCTGCGACAGCGGGATCAGCGGCCCGGCGACCACTCCCTGAATCACGCGGAAGAAGATCAGCATGGTCAGGCTTTCGGACATGCCGCAGGCCCATGACGCGATGGCAAACGCCACCGTCGACCACAGGAACAGTTTCACCTCACCAAAACGCTTGGCCAGCCAGCCGGTGATCGGGATCGAAATGGCGTTAGCCACGCCAAACGAGGTGATCACCCAGGTTCCCTGAGAGTTCGATGCCCCCAGGTTTCCGGCAATAGTGGGGATCGCCACGTTAGCAATCGTGGAGTCCAGCACCTGCATAAATGTTGCCAGCGACAGCGCAATGGTCATCAGGACCAGCTGCGTGCCTTCAAGCGGTTTACGCGCCATAACAGCCTCCCGCTGGCTTAGCCGGCATTGGCACGGATGATATCAGCGATCAGGGCATTCGCCGGCGCCAGGTCCAGCGCCAGAGCGCTACTTTCATAGGCCGGTTTGCTGCGCACGCTGGTCGCCAGCACCGCGCCTTCAGCGTTAGCCGTATCGATTTTCACCAGCGTTGACAGGCCGATGCGCAGCGGATGCTTCGCGACCTCCGCCGGGTCGAGCTCGATACGTACCGGCAGGCGCTGCACCACTTTGATCCAGTTACCGGTGGCATTCTGAGCCGGAAGCAGGGAGAACGCGCTGCCGGTACCCATATCCAGGCCAACCACTTTGCCGTGGTAAATCACGTCATCACCGTAGATATCGGCTACTACGGTCGCTGGCTGGCCGATGCGCACGCCTGCCAGCTGGGTCTCTTTAAAGTTAGCGTCCACCCACAGATTATTTGCCGGCACGATCGCCAGCAGCGGGGTGGTGGTGGAGATCTGCGAACCGACCTGAACGCTGCGGCGTGAGACATAGCCATCAATCGGGCTGACCACATTCGTGCGCTGCAGAGCCAGCCAGGCATCACGCAGCTCCGCCGCGCTCTGTTTGACCGCCGGCTGATTTTCCAGCGAGGTGTTGAGCACCGCCGCCTGATTGGCATTGTATTGCTGCACTGCCACATCCAGCTGTGCCCTGGCGGTGGCGACTGCATCACGCGCGTGCTGCAGATCTTCTTTACCGATCAGGTTTGCGGCACCCAGCGGTTCACGGCGGCGTAAATCCGCCTGCGCCTGGTCGAGCGCCGTTCTTTGCAAATCGATAGTGGCCTGATACTGCCTGCCGTTGATAATCAGCTGATGCGTCTGGCGCACGCTGGTGGCGAGAGCGGTTTGCGCTTTTTCAAACGCCTGCTCAGCATCCGTGCGGTCAAGCGTCACCAGCACATCGCCTTTTTTGACAAAATCAGTGTCGTCAAACCACACTTTATTGACGCTACCTGAAACCTGCGCCATCACCTGCGCCTGGTTTCCAGCAACATAGGCATCGTCAGTTTCCTGATAGTGCCGCAGCACCAGGAACCAGTAAGTCAGATAAGCCACCCCGATAATGACGAACAGCACAGCCAGGATAATCAGCGCGCGTTTACGCGTCTTCTTTTTATCTTTGGGCTGCTGCGGGTTTTGTTCCACCGCGCTTGCACTCATGGTTTTCTCCAGGTTTTCTTGCCATACGGGCTCGTCTCCATCATCACTGGTGACGAACGCCCAAGTCTAAAATGCCAGCGTGATTAGCGCTGGCATGAGGGGGCTTAAAGTAGCGGTTTCCAGTAAATGGTGTGTCGCACAATATGCTATTACGGGAACTATTAACGAGAGAGTGAGGCGACCACTTCTTCTTCGTCCATCTGATCCAGTCGGTTCAACAGCTTACGAGTAATCGCTTCCAGCTGTGTTTTTTCGGAACCGCTGAGCGATGACCACAGTAACTGCAGGCACTGATGCTGCGGTGGCAGCAGCTGGCGCAGGAACTCGTTTCCTTTAGGCGTCAAATGCAGGTGCAGGCAGCGGCGATCGTTATCGCTTTCACGGCGTTCAATCCAGCCACGTTTTTCCAGTTCATCAGCAATACGGGTGGCGTTGGTACGGGAAGATCCGAGAGCGGAGCTCAGCTCTGACGGTTGAATGCTGTGGTCTTCCTGTGCATCCAGCGTAATCAATGCCATAAACAGCGTCTCGTTAATCCCCTGAGCCTTGAGCATTTTATTGCGATTTTCCAGCAATTTACTCTGCATATGCATGCAGAGACGCGTCAGCATAATCTCCTGAAGGGGGAAATCTTTCTGACGGTTAGCGCGAAAATTTAGCATCTGTTCAATAGGGGTAAACGAACTTTCCATTCTGAAGGAACCTCACTAGTTGCAACTGGTATAGTAACGATGATGACTAATAAAGTAACGCGACATTTCGCCAGCCTGTGATGGTGTTCACTACGCTGCTGTCATCATCAGTAGTTTCCAGGTCTTTCCATAACCCAGGGCGCTTAGTGCGCGAAAGAGCAATGCTGTGCATACAATGGGGTACACAGCAGGCCAAAAACCGATTGGGCTGGCACAAGTTGGTGATGGAGCCGTATTAAAATGGGACAGTAATCCGGTAACAAAATTAGTGAATTACCCGAGCGCTTTTTACGCAATAACTGAATAATTTCACGTGAAAAAATAACCAGCCTGAATAAATTGCGCATAACCTTACCAGAGTGCGAAATGCGTTAACAGGCCGTGGTGTCTGAAAAAACTTCATTTTTGCCGTAAAAAATCATTGGCCAGTGCCCTGGAATCAAGCCGTACCACCTGTTAAAAAGGTTAAGTAAGGTTAACAAAACACCGATTGTACAAACCTTATACCCGGCTGAACGATCGCACTCAGATGAGTAATGTGCCCGGCCTGCAGCGGCAGGTCGAGTAGCAGAATCCCGATAATCAGGGCCAGCAGTGGATTGGGCATCATGGTGACAGGCGAGGGGCAGAGCACTAGCGACAGAGGTCGGCGCAACCTGGACGAGAGTAAGGCCAGAGCGGGAGGTGTTCATGACAATCGGTGTGGGCTTAAGAAATCACTCATAGGCTAATAGTAACCTAAAAAACTATTTCACTCACATGATAATTGACAGGACAAACCAGTTCGACAGCAGGGCCGTCGAGCCTGCGAAAATCATCCTGGCCACGTTGACTCAATGTTGGGGGCGACCGTTTTTCTGGTCGCCCCGCGTTAACCGGTAATCAAGGCTGATTTATTTACCCGCAGCCAGCGCGTCTTTCACCCAGCCATCGAACTGGGCCTGGTGCGCTTTGATCCAGCCGTCAACGTGAGCATTAATATCCGCTTCGGAAGACTGGCCCTGGTGCATACGCGAGTTCTGCGCATTGATATCGGCAATCGGCAGCTTCATCTCGGCAAACAGCTTCGCCGCGGCTGGATTCTTCTCCGTCCAGGCTTTGTTCGCCACGATATGCATGGTGTTCACCGGGAAGCCATAGTTCGCACCGTTTGGCAGCCTGGTATCCACATCTTTCTGCTCGCCCGGCAGGGAGGAGAATGGCACCTGCAGCCACACCACATCACGGCCCGGAACCAGTACATCGCTCACCCAGTACGGCGTCCAGGTGTAATACAGCACCGGCTTGCCCTCTTTAAAGCGGGTGATGGTATCGGCAATCATCGCCGAATAGTTTCCCTGGTTATGCTCCACGTTGTTGCTCAGGTCGTAGGCTTTTATCTGGTGATTAATCACCGCTTCACAGCCCCAGCCAGGCGTACAGCCGGTCAGATCGGCTTTGCCGTCTTCGTTGGTATCAAACAGTTTGGCGATTTTCGCATCTTTTAGCTGGTCGATACGCGTAATGTGGTACTTCTCAGCGGTTTTTTTGTCGATCAAATACCCCTGCGCCGCGCCCTGCACATAGGTGCCCTGGCGATAGAATTTGGCATCGCCGCCGGCGGCCTTATACATATCATCATGCAGCGGCTGCCAGTTGGTGGCGATAAACGTCGTATCACCTGCGGCGATCGAGGTGTAAGCCACGTTATAGTCAACTTCACTCGGGTCATCAACGGTGTAGCCGAGCTTCTCCAGCGCGCGGCTCACCAGCAGCGTCTGGAATGTCTCTTCGGTGATGGTGCTCTGAGCCGGCTTAACGGTAATGCCTTTACCCGGTAAATCGGCGGCAGAAACCTGAACGGTAGCCAGAGTGGTGAATGCGGCGGCCAGCAAGGTCATCTTGCGCATAGTTATTCCTTCTTATCATGGGTCTTGCGGAGGAGGCAGGCGGCGCACAACGGGCGCCGCCGGAAGCGTTATTTGATGAACGGGCGGGTAATCAGCCCCAGAGGACCGCTGGCGTACCAGCGGCGGTTACCGCGGCTGCGGCTGTCACGGCCAATTGACTGGGTCAGGCGGTCGAGGATAATCGCCAGAATCACGATGCCGACGCCACCGACGGTCGCCAGCCCCATATCCAGGCGGCCAATCCCGCGCAGCACCATCTGGCCGAGGCCGCCCACGGCAATCATCGAGGCGATAACCACCATCGACAGCGCCAGCATCAGGGTCTGGTTAACCCCGGCCATAATGGTCGGCATCGCCAGCGGCAGCTGTACTTTAAACAGCATCTGGCGCGGGCTGGCTCCGAAGGATTCTGCGGCTTCCACCAGATCGGCGGGTACCTGCTTAATCCCCAGAATGGTCAGGCGCACAATCGGCGGCAGGGCGAAGATAATGGTCACCACCACGCCGGGTACGTTACCGATGCCGAACAGCATCACGATAGGCACCAGGTAAACAAACGCCGGAGTGGTCTGCATCGCATCGAGCAGTGGGCGAATAATCTTTGCCGCACGTTGGCTGCGCGCCAGCCAGATGCCAAGCGGCAGCCCGATAATAATGCAGAACAGCAGGGCGGTCAGCACCAGCGCCAGCGTCACCATCGCCTGCGACCAGGCACCAATCGCGCCAATTGCAATCAGCGACACCAGGGTGGCGATGCCCATGCCGAGGCTGGAGAGCTGCCAGGCAATAAGCGAGAAGACCATAATCGCCACCGGGGCCGGCATGCCCAGCAGCATGTGCTGAAAGGCGCTGAGGATATAGTCCACCGGCAGGCGGATCCCCTGAAACAGCGGGCGGAAGTGGGAAACGATCCAGTCAATCGCCGTGGTTACCCAGCCGTCGAGTGGGATCAGCGTTTGATGGAACGGGTCAAGAATATTGAAGTGTTCGGCCTGCGGGGCCGGAGCGCTGTTCAGCCAGTCGCTGCCGCTGGCCGCCGCCTCATGTCCGCCGCCGGAGGGGGCGCCCCACGCATCGGTGCTGCCGCCTGCTGCCGCATCGGGTGCGGGCTGGCTGGTGGCGGCATCCGAGGGAGAACCCCACGGATCGCTGCTGCTGCTGGTGGCCGTGCTACCGTCAGCAGGTGCGCGGGTGGTCTGGGCGCTGGTGTCCCACGGATTACTGGTTTGCTCGCTCATGCCTGACCCCCGTCACGATCTAATGCCTGCAATAACATGCCTTTGGAAATAATGCCGATGTACTGGCCCTCGTCGCCGGTAATCGGCACCGCGCAGGGGGCCTGCGCCACGTGGGAGAGTAGATCGCTCAGCGAAGTCTCGGCCGCCATCGGCGTCGGGCTTGCCAGCATTGCCTGATCCAGCCCTTCACCGGCGGCCAGGGCGGCCCTCAGCGAGTCAATCGATACGGTGCCGACAAAGCGCTGTTTTTCCAGCACGTAGCCATACTCGCGGTCATTGTCCTGCAGCAGCTTGATTGCCGAGCGCGGGCCGAAGCCGGGCGCTTTACGGATCAGCGCGGCGGCACTGCGGCGGGCGATATCTTTTGCGCTAAACACCTGGCTGATATCGACGCCGCGGAAGAAGGTGCGCACGTAATCATTGGCCGGATTGTTCAGGATCTCATCCGGGGTGCCGACCTGCACCACTTCGCCGCCCTGCATAATGGCAATGCGGTCGCCAATACGCATCGCTTCGTCAAGATCATGAGAGATAAATACGATAGTGCGCTGATGGCGCGACTGTAATTTCACCAGCTCATCCTGCATTTCGGTACGAATCAGGGGATCGAGCGCGGAGAAAGCCTCATCCATCAATAATATGTCTGGGTTAATTGCCAGCGCACGCGCTAATCCGACGCGCTGACGCATCCCGCCGGAGAGTTCGTCGGGCCAGGCATGAGCATAATTATCCAGCCCCACCTGGCGCAGCGCTTCCATGGCTTTATCCTGGCGCTCCTGTAACGGGACACCAGCTAATTCCATGCCGAAAGCGGTATTATTTAACACGTTCATATGTGGCATCAGTGCGAATGACTGAAATACCATGCTGATTTTATTTCTGCGGACTTCGCGTAATGCGCTGTCGGATATTTTGGCAATATCTTCGCCATCAATAATAACCTGGCCGCGGGTGGGTTCTATCAGACGATTGAGAAGGCGAACCATGGTGGATTTCCCTGAGCCGGATAACCCCATGATGACAAAGATCTCGCCTTCTTCAATGGCCAGACTGGCGTCTTTCACGCCAAGAGACAGGCCGGTTTTCTCCAGCAGTGCCTCTTTACTGATTCCTTTTTCAATATGCTTAAATGCGCGCTCGGGATTTTCCCCAAAGACTTTATATAAATTCTTAACTTCTAATTTAATAGCCATGCATTAATTCATTTCCAGTTGTTGGTGGGTTTTATTATATTATCTCTTCTGTGTGGTCAAATATTATCGGCCTATACCGTAGCACACTGAGAATCTGAGACAACCCTAAAAGGCCAGATCAAAAATGCATGATGAGATGCCCGTCCAGGCTAATGCCAGAGCGGGTAAGGGATTGCAGCGGATTGAACGAGGGTGAAAAAAATGAATATTCTGTTGAGAATGGTCCTGGTAGGGCCGTAATTGGTGTGTGATTGGGGAGGGATATGCGGAAATTAATCGTCAGAAAACTGTCATATTTATCTCAACAATCGGCAGGTGAATGGCTGAAATTTAATGACTAATAAAACAGGGGCGCGGTGAAAAATGGCTGCCGTCGGCAGCCACTGCTGAAGAGATTAAAAGTTCCAGTCTTCATCTTCGGTATCGACCGCTTTACCCATCACATAGGAGGAGCCGGAGCCGGAGAAGAAGTCGTGGTTTTCATCGGCGTTTGGCGACAGCGCCGAGAGGATAGCCGGGTTAACATCGGTCATCTCAGAGGGGAACAGCGCCTCGTAGCCGAGGTTCATCAGCGCCTTGTTAGCATTGTAATGCAAGAACTTTTTCACCTCTTCCTGCCAGCCGACGCCTGCGTACAGCGCATCGGTATATTCAATTTCATTTTCATACAGCGCCAGCAGCAGTTCAACGGCGAACTGTTGCAGCTCCTCTTTACGCTGCGGCGTCTCTTTTTCCAGGGCTTTCTGATACTTGTAGCCGATGTAGTAACCGTGAACCGCCTCATCTTTGATAATCAGACGGATCAGATCGGCGGTGTTAGTCAGCTTGCCGCGGCTCGACCAGTACATCGGCAGGTAGAAGCCGGAGTAGAACAGGAACGATTCGAGGAACACGCTGGCGATCTTCTTCTTTAGCGGGTCGTTCTCGTAGTAGTGCTGCAGAATGATCTCGGCCTTGCGCTGCAGCGGGGGATTCTCTTCGCTCCAGGCGTAGGCGGCATCAACATCGCTGGTGTGGCACAGCGTGGAGAAGATCGAGCTGTATGAGCGGGCATGCACCGCTTCCATAAAGCTGATGTTCGACATCACGGCCTCTTCATGCGGCGTCAGCGCATCGGCCATCAGCGCCGGAGCGCCGAGGGTGTTCTGGATGGTATCGAGCAGCGTCAGGCCGGTGAACACGCGGATGGTCAGCTGTTGCTCATCGGCATTCAGGGAGTTCCACGCCGGAATATCGTTAGACAGCGGTACCTTTTCCGGCAGCCAGAAGTTGCTGGTCAGGCGGTTCCACACTTCCAGATCTTTCTCGTCTTCGATGTTGTTCCAGTTGATGGCGTGAACTTTTTTTAATTTCATGGTGTTGTTCCTGGGCGGATCCTGGTGGGGCAGGCATGCCTTACCCTACGCTATGCGGTGCGTTATTCGTAGGGGCGGGGCATGCCCCGCCCGCAGCGTTGTTTTTACAGTGAGCAGGAGACGCAGCCTTCCACTTCGGTCCCCAGCAGGGCCATCTGGCGCAGGCGGATGTAATAAAGTGTCTTTATCCCTTTCTTCCAGGCGTAAATCTGCGCCTTATTGATATCGCGCGTGGTGGCGGTATCGCGGAAGAACAGCGTCAGCGACAGCCCCTGATCGACATGGCGCGTTGCCTCCGCGTAGGTGTCGATAATCGCTTCCGGGCCGATGTCATAGGCATCACGGTAAAACTGCTGATTATGGTTATTCATAAACGGAGCAGGGTAGTACACCCGCCCGGTCTTGCCCTCTTTGCGGATCTCAATGCGCGACACAATCGGGTGAATACTCGACGTGGCGTGATTGATATACGAGATTGAACCGGTCGGCGGGATCGCCTGTAAATTCTGGTTATACAGGCCGTACTGCATCACCGACTCTTTCAGCTCGCGCCACTGCTGCTGCGTCGGGATGGCAATCCCGGCTGCGGCAAACAGTTCGGCAACCTGCGAGGTGCGCGGCTGCCAGCTCTGCTCAACATACTGATTAAAGTATTCACCGCTGGCATAGCGCGAATCGCTGAAGCCGCTGAAAGTGCTTTCCCGCTCGCGCGCCAGCAGGTTTGAGGTTCGCAGCGCGTGATAAGTGATGGTGTAGAAGTAGATATTGGTGAAATCCAGCCCGGCTTCGGAACCGTAGTGGATACCTTCGCGTGCCAGGTAACCGTGCAGGTTCATCTGCCCGAGGCCAATGGCATGCGACTGGGCATTCCCCTGTTCAATCGACGGCACTGAATGGATGTGGCTCTGATCGGAAACCGCCGTCAGGCCGCGTACCGCAATCTCAACCGTGCGGGCAAAGTCCGGCGAATCCATGGTGTGCGCAATATTCAGCGAACCCAGATTACAGGAGATATCCTTGCCGATGCGGCGATAGCTGAGGTCATCGTTGTATTCGGTGGGGGTGTTGACCTGCAAAATTTCCGAACACAGGTTGCTCATGTTAATGCGCCCGTGGATCGGGTTAGCGCGGTTCACCGTGTCTTCAAACATGATGTACGGATAGCCGGACTCAAACTGGATCTCGGCCAGCGTCTGGAAAAATTCACGCGGGTTAATAAAGGTGCGGCGAATGCGCTCGTCGGCCAGCATCTCTTCATACTTTTCGCTGATGCTGATATCGGCAAACGGCAGGCCGTAAATACGCTCAACGTCATACGGTGAGAACAGCGCCATGGGCTGGTTATCTTTCGCTAGCTGGAAGGTCACATCCGGGATCACCACGCCGAGCGACAGCGTTTTAATGCGGATTTTCTCATCGGCATTTTCGCGCTTGGTGTCGAGGAAGCGCAGGATATCAGGGTGGTGCGCATTCAGATATACCGCGCCAGCACCCTGACGTGCGCCGAGCTGGTTGGCGTAAGAGAACGCATCCTCCAGCATCTTCATCACCGGGATCACGCCGGACGACTGGTTCTCGATGCGCTTGATCGGCGCGCCGGATTCGCGCAGGTTAGAGAGCAGGAACGCCACGCCGCCGCCGCGCTTGGAGAGCTGCAGGGCTGAGTTCACCGCGCGGCCAATCGACTCCATATTGTCTTCAATGCGCAGCAGGAAGCAGGAGACCAGCTCACCGCGCTGCTGCTTGCCGCAGTTGAGGAAGGTGGGCGTTGCAGGCTGGAAACGCCCGGACAGGATCTCATCGGTAAGCGCGTGCGCCAGCGCCTGGTCGCCCTGCGCCAGCGTCAGCGCCACCATGCAGACGCGCTCGGTAAAGCCTTCCAGGTAGCGCTTGCCGTCGAAGGTCTTCAGCGTATAGCTGGTGTAAAACTTCCACGCGCCGAGGAAGGTCTGGAAGCGGAAACGGCGCTCATAAGCCTGCTGGAACAGCGAACAGACAAACTCAAACGGATAGGCATTCAGCACGTCGGCTTCGTAATAGCCTTCGGAAACCAGATACTGCAGGCGTTCAGCAATGGAATCGAACCGCACGCTGTTAGGGATCACGTGCTGGATAAAATACTGGCGCGTAGCCTCGCGATCTTTTTCAAACTGAATATGGCCTTCGGCATCGTACAGATTAAGCATCGCGTTGAGCGCGTGATAATCGGCAGTGGCCGGCTGGGCCTCTATGAGTGTGCTGTCTGTCGCTGCCAAAATTGGGTTACTCCGTGGTAAACGTTAGCGATATCGTCAGCGGTGCCCATCAGCTCAAAGCGATAGAGGTAAGGCACCTGACATTTACGCGCAATAATGTCGCCAGCCAGGCAAAAAGCCTCGCCAAAATTGCGGTTGCCAGCGGCGATAACGCCGCGGATTAGCTGACGATTGTGGGTGTCATTCAGAAACTGAATTACCTGTTTAGGCACCGCACCCTGAGCGGTGCCGCCGCCGTAGCTCGGCACTATCAGGATGTAAGGTTCATCGACCTGCAGGCGCTGAGCGTTATTCAGCGGGATGCGCCGGGCTGGCAGATCTAAACGGGTAATAAAACGATGGGTGTTTTCTGACAGGCTGGAGAAGTAGACCAGCGTTGTCATGAGCTTATCCCCGCGCCTGTGCCAGCTGGCTCAGGGCCTGGATTTTGTCCGGGCGGAAGCCGCTCCAGTGGTCCTGCTCCGCCATGACCACCGGTACCTGACGGTAGCCCAGCGATTTCAGCGCGTCCACGTGGGTCGGCTCGTGGTCCAGATTAATCAGCTGATAATCAATCCCTTTCTTGTCCATCGCGTTTTTTGTTGCATTGCACTGGACACAGTTATCTTTAGTGTAAATAATAATGCGCATGATTCGTATTTACCTTGATGGCTGTTTGACTGGCTTAACAGGCGCTTTCTGGTAACACTACTGGCGCCGCCGCGACCACAACTTGTTGCGTGGTCTTGATGGAGTAAATACTAGATATAGCGATGCCGAAATGCAACCACACAACATATAGTATTTTTGCATTTGGTAATCCACCTCGCATCCAGCCCTTGTGCCGCAAGGTTTGCGTCAGGTAAAAAATTTTCAGGCAATAAAAAAGCCCGCAGCTTTCGCCACGGGCCGATGATCAATCAGTTAAATTTTGTCAATAATCAGCGTGAGGATGTGGTCGTCGCGATCAGTGCACCGACAAAAATACCCAGCGCGGTACCAATGCCCACTCCATGCCAGGGTTTGTCGCGTACGTAGTTATCAACGTGTCCTGCACCGTCTTTCGCCGCCTGGGTTACGCGGTTATTACCGTGCAGCTTCGCCCGCGTCTCTTTCAACAGCGCTTCTGCGCGTGAGCGCGCGCCGTCCACTTCATCTTTGGTTTTGCTGCCGTAAGACTTCAGCAGATCGTCAAGGCTGTCCGCCAGCTGGGAAACATCCTGATTCAGGTCGATATCGTTATTTTTCGATTTCCGGTTGAACATTTTTTGCTCCCTTACTGTAAAAACCTACTATTAGTATAGAACAGCTTCACATAACGCCAACCGCCGGGCGGCGTTTATGGACTAATCCGAAAGCCCTGACTGCGCAGCCGTTGTAAGGTTGCGGGGTTTGGCAGACTGAGAGGAATAAGCATGTATCTACGACCTGATGAGGTTGCTCGCGTACTGGAAAAAGCGGGATTTGAAATGGACGCGGTTACCACAAAAACCTACGGTTATCGTCGTGGTGAAGACTATGTCTACGTCAATCGCGAGGCGCGCCTCGGGCGGACGGCACTGGTGATCCACCCGACGTTAAAGGAGCGCAGCCAGTCGCTGGCACTGGCATCATCAGACGTGAAAACCTGCGACCACTATGTGCGTTTCCCGATGTATCTGGCCGGGGAATCGAACGACCATTACGGCATCCCCCACGGCTTCAGCTCACGCATGGCACTTGAGCGCTATCTGGAAAAGATGTTTGGCTGACTGGTGGCCAAGGCTGGAATAAGCGCCCAATTCATACGCTATTAGCCCGCTTGTTTGTCCACGCAACGCTTAGACTACTGTCATGTTGGGATAAAAGCAGGTTAACCATGAAACGGCTGATAGCAGCGCTGGCAGCAGCGTGGATGTTAAGTGGATGCGCGACGATTGTCGGCAGTGAGCGTCAGGATGTGACCCTGCAAACTCAGCCCCCGGGGGTGAAGTTTGTGGTGCAGGATGAAACGGGCATCGCGGTGGCTGAAGGCTATACGCCAAAAACTGTCAGCCTTCTTAAGTCGAACGGCAGCTACTTCGGCAAGAAAAAATACCGGGTGATGCTGGAACGGCCTGGCTACGTGCCGCAAACCCTGCCGCTGAAAGAGAGCCCGAATCTGTGGTATCTGCTGGGCAATATTCCCCTGCTTGGCTTCCCCGGCTGGCTGGTGGTGGACCCGTTCTACGGGGGAATGTATAAAATTGAGCCGGAAATCCTGCAAACCATCATGAACCCGGTGGGCGCGCGCGGCTAAGCGGATAAACGATTCAGGCCGGAGCGATCCGGCCTGATGGTTTACTGCGCCGTTGGATTGACCATGGCGTGCGGTGGCCGGAAGCGTTCCAGATACTGATGCTGGAAAATACACATGCGAATGGTATTGCGGTACTCGCCGTTGATAAAGAATTCGTGGATCAGCTCCCCTTCAATCTCAAAGCCCAGCTTGCGATAAATATGAATGGCCTTGGCGTTCTCTTTATCGACGATCAGGTAAAGTTTATAGAGGTTCAGCACCGAAAAACCGTAATCCATCGCCAGTCTGGCCGCCTTTGTTGCCAATCCTTTACCCTGATGACTCGGGGCAATAATGATCTGAAACTCGGCGCGACGGTGGATATGGTTGATCTCCACCAGTTCTACCAGCCCGGCATTGCTGCCGTCATGTTCCACCACAAAACGCCGTTCGCTCTGGTCATGAATATGCTTGTCGTACAGGTCAGACAGCTCAACAAAGGCCTCATAAGGCTCCTCAAACCAGTAGCGCATCACGCTGGCGTTGTTGTCTAACTGATGGACAAAACGCAGATCTTCACGCTCCAGCGGGCGCAGCTTAACGCTGTGGTCGACGGACTTCGCAGACATAAAAATTCCTTTTTGCAGAGGCAATATTGCCGGCCCGAGTATAGCGTTTTAGCGGGCACAAAAAAAACGCGCCTTCAGGCGCGTTGAATCATCGTTTGTAAGGGCCGATCCTCTTTTTCGATCGGCCCGTGACCCAGGCAATACGTAGGGGCCGATCTTTTGTTTCGATCGGCCCGCGATCCAGGCAGTACGTAGGGGCCGATCCTCTTTTTCGATCGGTACGTGGCCCAGGCAATACGTAGGGGCCGATCTTTTGTTTCGATCGGCCCGCAGCGGGTTATCAGAAGTTGTAACCCACCACCACGTAATAACCGAAGCCGTTCGACTTCACGTTAAAGTTGCCCTTGCCGAAGTTCAGCTCGGTGCCATCTTCCCACTGGCCGCCGTTGTGGAAGTAACGCGCCACGAACGAGTAGTGCCAGTGGTCATAGCCCAGCGAGAGAATATGGCTGGAAGCAATCGAGTTGCTGCTGCGGCCTGCGGTATCACCGAGGTCAGAACCCCAGTCAAAGTTGGTAAAGCCGATGTAGCTCAGGTTGCCGCCCCACACCTGGGTCAGCGGCACAAAGTATTTCACCTTGAAGCGGTAACCGTCCCAGCTATCTTCGTTGGCAGCATCGTAGTTTTCCCACTGATATTTCGCATACACGTTCAGCGACAGGCCGACATCAGAATGCGTGTCGATATCGGTGCCCAGGCCCATATACCAGGTATTCTGGCGATTAGCCTTATTGTCACCCATATCGTAGATATAGTTGTTCGCGAAGTACCACTCTTTAAACGGACCGAATGCCAGGCTGGTGCCGGTCAGTTTGTCGATGGAGAAGCGCGGTTCGATCTCCATAAAGAACGGTGAGCCATCGTCCCATGCGCCAACATCATTGCCGTTACCCACGCCGAAGAATTTAGGTACGTCGATATAACCGTAGAAATCGAACCAGTCTTTATGGGCGAAGGCTTCATATTCCAGATACAGGTCATTGTTCAGCTGCGGCCCGAAGCGGGTGTGATAGCTGCCTACCACGTTTACGCTCTGGTGCCACCAGTCAGAAACATATTCCGGGTTGCTATCTTGGGCAAAAGAAACGTTGGTATAAGAGAGCGCGGCCAGCGCACCAGCCATCATAATTTTATATTTCATTATTATTACCACATGCTCTGTGACCCTGCGCGGCAGCCAGCTCGACGGTCGGGTTACGGTTTCTACGGGCGACGATGGGTGATTATTGATGCGACGAAAACACCCGCCTTGAATGCAGCGGCAGTGTGCCGCGAACAGGCTATAAGGAAATAGAGATCGCTCACACTTGTCAAATTCTGTTTCATTTCAATTCAGTTAAAGTGTGACGTGTATCACGTTTATTTGCGTGTGGAGGGGAACTTTCTGGCAAAAGGGCTTTTGCCTGCTTTCTCGCCAGCGTAATCGGTTGCCTGGTGAGATCGGCAGCGGAAAGCAGCAAGCAGCGATCCAGGGGCGAACGGCGAGGGCAGAAAATGAACGCTAAGACATAACTTTATCTTATGAAAAACAACGCGATAATGGCGATAAAATACTCATTTACAGCGCTGGCCGATACGCAGCAGCCGGCGGCGGTCGACCTCTTTTGCCTGCTGCGCCAGCGTGGCAAAATCGGCAAACCGATAGTAAATCCTGGGGCTTTTGGGTGCGGGCAGCTGTTTCATATTGTTACCGGGCCAGATCTCCAGCCGGGCGAAAGCGCTGAGCGGTTGGCCATCAAAGCTGTCGGGTAGCGTCAGCCACAGCATCGGCACGCGCTCGGCCGGGCGGGTAGGGTAGCGCAGGGCGCCAGTAAGATAGTTGCGCCGGCGTACCAGGAATTTATCCGGCAGGCGGCAGCGGCTATTCCACCACTTGGCGTCGAGCATATCGAAGTGAAAACGGGTCTGCTGCGGGCTGACTGCCTCAAGCTGCGCCAGCGCCTGTGGGATTGCCTGCGCCATTGTACGCTGATACTGCCTGAGCGTGCTGGCGCCGCCATGGTTCAACAGGTCGCTGGCAATGCGCGCGCCAAGCAGGTTGGAATAGAGGTCTTCCGGTGAGAATGCCGACACGGCTTCAGAGTAGCCAGGTACCGACTCAAAACCGTACCACTGCGCCACCTCATGCCATACCGCCAGCTGATAAGCCAGCTGAGCGGCCATCATCACGGCCAGATGGTAGCGCGCAAGCGCAGTCGCGGGCGGGGTAAACGGCCACAGGCGGATCGCGCGCTGCCCAAGCTCTTCATCCAGTCGGATAGTGCCCGCCTGGCCTAATCCTGGCCAGATCTGGCTGAATAGCCACAGGGTATTATCGGCGGTATCGCGCACGTGGGCGAGATCGATAAAACCGCCGCGCAGCGTATAGATGATGCCGTCATGTTCGCGATTCAGACCGCTCAGCGTGCTGAGGATACTCAGTAAGTGGTCATTATAGTGATGCTGACCGCTATCGTCCGGGGCGATGACGTTGCCGATTTTGAATCCGGGAACGGGAATACCCAGCACTTTTGCCCGCACGTCATAACCGAAGGCGCAGCAGGGGCGCAGGCCCTGCGGGGCGGGCAGCTTAGCTATCACCGGCCAGACCACGCTGGCGACTGTGGCCGGGCCTTGCAGACTCGCCGCGTTAAACGGCATGTTCTCCAGATGCCGGGCCTGGCAGCCTGCCAGCAGCAGGTTGAATGAGAGTAAGAAACGGGCGATCAAAATGCTTCACCAACCTGGAAATAGAAACCGGAGCTGCGCTGACCGACACCGTAATCAAGCCGCACATTCATCCGTTTTTTAAACTCGAAGCGGTAGCCAACCCCAACCGAAGGGAGCCAGTGGCCATCCAGCACTTCACTCGGGCGCTGAGACATGCTGCCCGCGCCGACCCAGCCCACCACGCCGTGGCGCCAGCTCAGTTTTTTCCGCAGTTCGAGCTGGGTAGTCACAATATTTCGCGCGCGAAAGCGCCCCTGATAATAGCCGCGCATGTGGCGACTGTCGCCCAGCGAACCCAGCATAGTCCACGGCACCTGCCCGGTCGCGAGGCGGCTATACAGCTCCCAGGCCAGCAGCGTGGAGTCATTAAGCGGGTGGTAACGGTCATACTGCAGATCCCAGACCTTAAGGCGGTTATCGCTGCCCAACGAAGGGAGGTAATCGGTGTAATGGATGTTCAACACCTGTCCCTGCGACGGGTTAGCGATAAAATCGCGCGTGTCATAGCTGAACAGCAGGCTGAAGCCGGAGTTTAGCTGATTCAGCGCGACGGGATTGCGCGAAAAGCCGCCCGATGGCTTATCCTGCAACGCAGAAGCACGCTCCCATGAAACCGCCCAGCCAAGCCCGGCATAGGTGTTGGCGCGCAGCCGATAAAGCAGCTGTGGCGTGGCGTTAAAACGACTGGAGTCATATTTTTGCCTGTCGTGGCGATGGCGCCCTTCGCGATAGCCCCGCCCCCAGTAGTAGAGCGGGCGATGGCTGAGGTCACCATCGATATAAAACCGCCACTGGTCATGGTGAAAAAAGGTGTCATTCTCGTACCCGAAGCCGAAAGCCCCGGTCGAACTGGCAAAGCCTGTCAGAGCCAGCGACGAGAGCGGTGTGTTTTTCTGCTGCCGATCGGGCCGGTACAACCCGACAGCCGCAACGCCAATACCGATGCCCAGTTCCGGGGTATAAAACGGACCGGGGACGATGCCCCAGTCAATGCCTTGCGCGGTATTCACCTGCTGGTCTGACCCCAGTTTTGCCAGGTAATGATCGACGGTCACCCTGCTGGGCAAAAAATTGGCCTGCGCGATCGGGGAAATAGAGAGCAGGCCAAATAACAGCGAAGAGTTTATCCGCATACTCAGAAGCGGAACTCGCCGCCCAACATCACGCTGTTACGCTTCTCGAACCCGGCTTCAGCGGTAATATTAAAGTTACGGGTTATTTCATATTGCCCACCGACCAGAATATTCCACGGTGATTGCAAGTGTTGCTTCACCCGGAAGCGGCCCTTATCGTCCTGGTTAACAAATTTAACCAGTCCGGCTAACTCAGCAGGCATATGCAGGTTGCTGATATTGCCACGAAAGTCCTGTGAGACATCCTGATACATGGTGCCAACCCACAGGCTGGCATGGGACTGCGGAATATTGAACCTGTCGGAACCCGGTACGGTAAAGCGATAGCCTACGCGCGGCGTGAAGGTGAAGGCATGAGTGTTACCATCCAGAATATCGAAATCGGTGCGGGTATAGTTAAAATCGAGCGTACCAAACCAATCATGATAGCCATAGGCCAGAGTGGTGCCTGCGCCATAGGTGGTACCTTTAAATTTAAGCTTAAAATCGAGGTCTTTATACAGAACCTGAGCGCCCGCTGCCACCGTATCAATCCGGGAAATGGAAGAACCTTTGGTATGCCCTACGATGCCGTATATGTTCATAAACGGGAATAGCCAGGTATCCAGGCGCGCGGTGTGCGTCTGAGATTTTTCACGGGTATGTCCGACGTTGATCTTAAAATTATCGCTCGATAGCGGCGATCCGAATAGTGACAGTCCGCTAAAGTTAATGCTGTTTACCTTAATATTTTGGTGCATATCCATATAGTTATAACCTATCCCGTAAGGATCGGGCAGATCATAACCGCGCTGACGAATTTCCTCACCAAAGAATGGCAGTGGACCGGTGGTTTCACCAAACAGATCGGGCGCTCTGGCTGGCTTCGGTTCCTGACTCAGTGCAGAGGGATCAGGCGCGTGACGATAATCAAGTGCGAGCGGGTGTTTCTCAGCATTGGGAATAGCGGCGAACACCATTGATACGGGGGCAGAGCTTAAAAAAAGCCCGATAAGCATATGGGCTTTTTTGCGTGAGTGCTGGTTCATTATTACAATCCATGTATAGCGTTAAGGGGATGTGGTGCGCAGAAGTCTATATGAGTTTTATGCTAATAATTACGCCATAAAATGCGCTTGCATTGAACTTTTTGGGAGTCTCTACTTTCAGTGCTAATGCTAGTTATTAAGGGGTAATCTTATTCTTAAGTCTTTGAATCCTACCGTCCCGGTAGCCAGGCACGGCGAGTCGTATTCATCATATAGCCCACCATATTCTTCGGACTTATTCGCGCACTTAAAATAATCGATAAGTTTTTTTTGGGGCTTAAATGGCTTGCATTGTTCTTCACCGTTTTCCTTGTGCTTAGAACCATCAAGTGCACCCGTTTTATTAATTTTCATATAACCTACATCCCTTCCAAAAAATTGGTGAGAAATGATAAGGGTTAGTAGTAAAATGACCCTATTTGTGGGGGGGTAAGTTACCATTTTGCTGTGCTAGCCTCCTTGCCCGTTTATTAAGAAACAGACTACGCATATCGATGCGTAGTCAATATTTAGCATTTTGGTTCATCACCTAAACCGTAAGTACAAGCAAAAGGATCTTTACATTTGTTATGATTGTAGAAGAAATTTTCTGATTCTCCGTTGCTAAAAATAATGTATGCCAGACCGCTAGATTGCACAGTCCAGTCGCCGGATGACCCATCTTTGAACGTTATGGAACCTGTGGCAGAGCAAGGAGAGTAATATTCATGAAGAAGTTCGCCACTTTCCTTCTACTGTTTAGATAAACTAAAAAAACGGATTATCTGCTTTTTAGTGGGCCTGAAGGATTTACACTGCTTTTCTTCAGCCTTATCGTTACGCCCGTCATCATGTAACCCTACCCATTTTACTTCGACATGGCTGACTACTCTCGCTTCTGCATGGGCCTGGAGGATGAGCAAAGTTGAAATAACCACTAAGGATGAATTTTTAACGTTTATCATTTGCCTCCATTGTCCTCCCTGGCGGTTTAATGACTTAGTTATTACGTCATTTTTCGCATAATCAATTGACTTAAATAACGATTAACATATGTCTTTAGGTTCATCGATGCCATTACCATGCTCACAAGGTAAAGGATTAAACCAGTGATTATCTCTGTAGAAAAACAGATGTTGTTTTTTATCGCTAAAAGTCACGTATGCGCCGCCATTTGCTTCTAAAGTCCAGCGTGCGGACGTACCGTCTTTAAACTTTACCAGTCCATAAGCAATGCACGGTGAATAATAGTCATGCAGCAACGGTCCGTTATCATCGGAATCTGTTGCCAGGTTGAAGTAACGAATTAATTGTTTCTTGCTCGGTCTGAATGCTTTGCAAACTTTCTCTTCATATTTATCATTTCTTCCGCTGTAATGTTCACCCACTGCTTGAATATCAATGCTGCTGACTACCCTGGATATGGCTGGAGTTGAGACAAGAAACAGGGTGATGATGATGATATTTTTAATCTTTACCATTTTGCTGAGCTAGCCTCCTTACCAGTTTATTAAGAAACAGACTGCGCATACAGATGCGCAGTCAATATTTAGCATTTTGGTTCATCACCTAAACCGTAAGTGCAAGCAAAAGGATCTTTCCATTTGTTATGATTGTAGAAGAAAGTTGCTGATTCTCCGTTGCTAAAAATAACGTATGCCAGACCGCTAGATTGCACAGTCCAGTCGCCGGATGACCCATCTTTGAATTTTATTGAACCGGACGAAACACAGGGTGAGTAGTAGTCATGTAGCAATTCTCCACTTTCCTTTGATTCTTTAGCTGAGTTAAAAAAATGTATAAGCTGTTTTTTAGTTGGCCTGAAAATTTTACAGGCTTTTTCTTCATTTTTATCATCTCGCCCATCATATTGTAATCCTATTTCTTTAATATTAATTTGACTGACTATCCTTCCTTGTGCTTGGCTTGATAAAAGACAGAGTAATATTAAGCCTGAAAAAAATTTATTCATTTTTACCATGTTGCGGTGCTAGCCTCCGTTTTGTTTTTTCGGGCTATTTCAGAATGGCGGTAGATCTCTTTCATGGATGTCTTCAATGTGTCAGATAGTTCTTTAATCAACCAATCTAACGATCTGTTTTGTTGTTCGTTAACTGGCTCATAAACATCACCAATATTAAGCCCTTTTTCATCTATCATCTTTTGTGCTTTACCTACAATTTCTATCCCTATGCTGTCAATGTTACCAGGGTAACGGTCAGGGAATTTTTTCTTCTTTTCTAATTTACTTATTTCAGGGTGATTTCTCCACGACTTTTCCAAACCAGCAGCTTTATCGAACTCAGCTGGTTTGCACTTTTTGGTTAAATAACAGCGAGATTTCATTGTTCCTACATGCCAAGTGACCCGAAATACCGAGGCTGTCTGATAAATAGTGCCATCGCGGTCAATCAGGAAGTGGGCACCGTTGGCTCCTGCGTTTTGATAACTGTTGAAGGTACTGCTTGCTGTCGGGGCATTGGTCTGATGGACAACTATACCATTCACCTTATCCATTTTCTCCCGTTCAATTTTATTGAATATTTTAACAATAATACGGTCATCATCGATGTATCCATGATCGTCTATATATAACATAACTAATCCTTAGTTTATGTGATGGTTTAGATGTTTTTGTTTGCCTTAATGTCGTATCCCATTGCCACTGTTCCAGCGGGGCCACCTTCAGAATTTTGTAAAACATATTCCATTCTTACCCGAGAGAAAGAGAGTGCAACGCTTTCTCGCAGTGTGCGCGTGGATACGGTACCGTGTGGGCGTACGCCGCTAATAATGATCTCCTGTAAGATAATACGCAGATATTCCAGCGGCGAGCCTCCGGCTTTGCGTCCCGTCAGCACCGCTTCGGGAATGTGTTTGCCGCTCAGGCAATACTGCAACAGATTAGTGCTGGCTTTGTCGAAGCGATGCACAAAGCACAGATCCTCAACGCTGCTTTTTCCGGCGCCGCCGCCGCTACCCGCGTGCATATTGGCGGGCTGGCTCACCGCCCAGTGCCAGCTGAGCACCTCAATTTCCCCGCGATGTGCAGCATCCAAGGATTCCCCTTCAACTCCGTTGATTTTGATAAAAATATCCTGAGCCATAACGCTTTCTTCCTTGACAGGTTCTGAAAAATGCAGTGGGTTAGTTTCTGCACAGGCAATCGTAGGGGCAAAAAACACCGGGGGAAAGCAGTGAAAATGCTATTTTTACCCTTAACTGATGCAGGGCGGAAAAATTAATTTAGCGTTTCCACTAATAAAAGGGGTAAGGGATTTCGCGTGGAGCGATTCAGCTTTGACGTAAAGTCTGTGAAATAGTGAAGGAAATAGAAAAGGATTTGCGCGCATGATTCCATTGCTTCGACAAGTGCTGTAATGCAGCGATATTTTTTATGCGCCCGCTTCCAGAATTTAAAACGGGTGAGGAAAAGTGTTTGCGGCATCAGGCTGCGCTTGTCAGGATAAACTCACGTCGGCTAAATATCGCGTCATCACAGCGGGAGGGCCACAATCTTTCTGACACCGAAGACGCTTGCTGTGGCAGCAGCGATAACTTACTACCGGAACAAAAAGATCATTGGAACTGCCTGATTATATAATGTACTCTTTCTTGTACGTAAGATAACCGTACAAACTGGAGAAGCCCATGGTGGCCGTGGCAAAAACTGAACGACTGGAGCTGCGTATCAGCCCTGATGTTAAAAGTGAAATAGAAACTGCCGCGCAGCTGAGTCGTGTCAGTGTCTCCCAATTTATAGCGGACTCTGCCATGCAACGTGCGGAAACGGTAATCAACGAGCACAACCGTATTAAACTGACCGAACAGTCATGGAATGCGGTGATGGAAGCGCTGGAAAATCCACCCGCACCGAATGAACGACTGCATCGGGCGGCTGCACTCAGCCATGAGGGATCGACCTGGGAATGGAATCGGTAAAACTTAAAATCATGAAGTACTCGGCTGATATCATTATCAACGTCGAAAACTTCAGCTGTGGCCGCCCGGAGCTGGATGAATTTCTGAAAAAGCACCTGGCTAAGCAACATGCAGGCAACGTACTGAAAGCCTATCTGCTGGTTACTGATGAACCCGTCCCTGAGGTGGTGGGGTTTTATACTCTGTCAGGCGGCAGTTATGCAAAATCTGGCATGACGCGTCAATATCAGAATCAGATCCCATACCATGAAACCTCATGTATCACGCTGGGCCGACTGGCAATTGATCAGCGTCTGGCAGGACGGGGTTATGGCACGCAGTTAGCGATCGACGCACTGCGCGTAGCCTGGTATGCCTCTGACTCTGTCGGGATCTGGTCCGTAATGATAGAGGCAAAAGATGAAGAAGCCGCAGGATTCTGGCGCAAAATGGGCTTTATCCAGCTTAAAACCAGCGACGATAAAATTAAATTTTTCTTCCCGGTCAGGAGCATTGAGCCGCTGCTCTGATTTTATCTCTCCCTGATGCATCCCAACATCATTTGGCAAAATTATCTGTTCCCGGCGGCAACCCGGTAATTCACCGTCAGCTGATTGCGCAGAATGGTCAGCACTGGAAACAGCGGGCCGCGCGACTGGGCGTAGTAGGTAAAATAAAACGGTCCGCTTACCGGGAAGAAAGCCGGCATTGCCAACTCACCGGAAAGTGCAGGCAGCGCCATGCAGCGTTGCGCGCTGCACAGCGTGATTTTCAGATCCGGCGGCGGCGTGTGGCTGGGGGTAATGCGCCATGCCACTCGCACTCCCACCGCGCCGGCGGGGAGGGAACCGGAAGGGGTGATCGGTTCGCTTTTCACCTGCTGTTTACCCATTGAGATCGTCCCGCCGCGGCTCTGACTGCCCCAGGAACCGCCCGCGGCCTCTGCGGCCAGCGGTGCTGCCAGCAGCAGCCAAAGCCAGGCCTTCATCAGCGGCCACCAATCATATAGGTCATGCGCACGTTGCGCTGGCTGCTGATCTCCTGGCTCGACAGCACCACCAGCTGCGGGAAGATACGGCGCAGATAGCGTGAAAGCATCAGGCGCAGCATCGGGTTGACCAGCATCACCGGCGGCGCGCCAATACCCTCCTGGTGCTGCAACGCCAGCTCGGTCTGCTTCATCAGGTTTTCAGCAATGCCGGGTTCAATGGCGCTGCCGCTTTGCGTGGCCTGCATCAGCAGCTGTTCCAGTGACAGGTCGAGGCCAATAACCTGAATATCCTGGTCCGCCGGGAACCATTGGTGAGTGATGGCGCGAGCCAGGCGGGCGCGCACGCGGGCGGTCAGCTCATCGGCATCGCTGTGGCTGGTGGCAAATTCCGCCAGGGTATCAATGATGGTGCGCATATCGCGGATCGAAATACGCTCCGCCAGCAGGTTCTGCAAAACCTTATGCAGCGTGGTCAGCGTGATCACGCCGGGAATAAGATCCTCCACCAGCTTCGGCGACTGTTTGGTCAGCTGATCGAGCAGCTGCTGCGCCTCCTGGCGGCCAAACAGCTCGTCGGTATGGATGCTGATCAGATGATTCAGGTGGGTGGCAATCACCGAGCTCGGGTCAACCACCGTATAGCCAAGGGTCTGTGCCAGCTCGCGCTGGACCTCTTCAATCCACAGCGCAGGCAGACCAAAGGTCGGCTCAACGCAGGCAATGCCGGGAACATCTCCTTCGGCACAGCCCGGATTGATCGCCATAAAGCGCTCCGGCATAGTTTCACCGCGGCCAATCTCCACGCCCTTCAGCAGAATGCTGTACGAGGTCGGCGAGAGGTCGAGGTTGTCGCGGATATGCACCGCCGGCGGCAGAAAGCCCATCTGCTGGGCAAACTTCTTACGGATGCCGCGCACCCGCGTTAACAGCTGACCATTTTGTTGCTGATCCACCATCGGGATCAGGCGGTAGCCCACTTCCAGCCCGAGCACGTCTTCCATCTGTACATCGGACCAGGTGGCTTCATTGACCTGCGCCGCTTCGGCCTCGGCCAGCGCTTTCTCTTCGGCGCTGCCCCCGGCCACGCCGGCGCGGGCGCTCTGCTGGCTCTCACGACCGCGCAGCCACCAGGCAATGCCCAGCAGCGCGGCGGTAAACAGCAGGAATACCAGGTTCGGCATACCCGGGATCAGCCCCAGCAGGCCGATCACCGCGGCAGAGAGCACGATGACGCGCGGAGAGGTAAACAGCTGGCTGACCATCTGCTCGCCAACGTCCTGCTCGTTGACCACGCGGGTCACCACCACACCGGCGGCAGTTGAGATCACCAGTCCCGGGATCTGCGCCACCAGGCCATCGCCGATGGTCAGCAGGGTATAGGTTTCCGCCGCCATGCCCGCCGACATGTCGTGCTGCATGATGCCGATCATCAGTCCGCCCAGCACGTTGATCACCATGATCATCAGCCCGGCGATCGCATCGCCGCGCACAAACTTGCTGGCCCCGTCCATCGACCCGTAGAAATCGGCTTCCTGCGTCACTTCCTGGCGGCGGCGCTTGGCTTCATCTTCGCCAATCAGCCCGGCGTTGAGGTCGGCATCAATCGCCATCTGCTTGCCCGGCATCCCGTCGAGGGTAAAGCGAGCGCCCACTTCGGCAATACGCCCGGCACCCTTGGTGATCACCATAAAGTTAATGATGATCAAAATGATGAACACAATGATGCCGATGGCGAAATTACCGCCCACCAGGAAGTTACCAAAGGCTTCAACTACCGCGCCTGCGGCTCCGGTGCCGGTGTGGCCTTCCATCAGGATTACCCGCGTGGAGGCGACATTCAGCGCCAGGCGCAGCAGCGTGGAGAACAGCAGCACCGTCGGGAATGCCGAGAATTCCAGCGTCTTCTGGGTGAACATCGCCACCAGCAGGATCATGATCGACAGCACGATGTTGAAGGTGAAGAACAGATCCAGCACGAAAGTCGGCAGCGGCAGGATCATCATCGCCAGGATGGTCATGATCAGCACCGGGCCGGCCAGCACCTGCCACTGGGTCTCTTTAAACTTCGGTAATCGTAACTGGGTGGCGAGATTAGCCATCACTCTTTACTCTCTTGGGCAAAATCCAGCGCGTCGGGCACGGGAAGGTTTTCAGGGGTGACAGGGCGCTGTCCAAAGCCTTTACGCCAGCGGCGCAGGCCGTAAACCCACGCCAGGACTTCTGCTACCGCGTTGTATAAATCAGCCGGAATGGGTGCGCCAATTTCGCAGTGGCGATACAGCGCACGCGCCAGCGGGGGCGCTTCCAGCATCGGAACTCTGTGGCTTTCCGCCAGCTCGCGGATGCGCAGGGCAATCAGGCCGCTGCCTTTGGCCACCACTTTTGGTGCGCCGAGGCTGCCGTCCTGATATTTCAGGGCGACAGAGTAGTGCGTCGGGTTATTGACCACCACGTCCGCATCGGGAACGTCGCTCATCATGCGCTGCTGCGACATGGCGCGCTGCATCTGGCGCACGCGGTTTTTAATCAGCGGGTCGCCTTCCTGCTTTTTGAACTCATCTTTGATCTCCTGATGGCTCATGCGCAGCTTCTTCCAGTTGCTGTAGATCTGGTAAATCACGTCAAAGGCCACCATCGGGATCAGCGACAGGATCACTGCCAGCATGCAGCCGATCAGCAGGCTGGCGATATCGCTGAGCGCCATGCCGAGCGGTTCGAAGATCAGCCGGATAAATTTCTCTTTATTAAGCAGCAGGTAAAGCCCGCCGCCGAGCGAGGCCAGCAGCACTTTTAAAATCGCCTTCAGCATCTCGGAGGCCATCTGCGCTGAGAACATGCGCTTGATGCCGCTGAGCGGATTAAGCTTTTTCAGATTCAGCTTGATCGACTTCGCGCTCAGGTTCAGCCCGCCAACAATCGGCTGTGCCGCAATTGCGGTAATAAACAGGCCGCAGACAAACGGCAGCGTGGCGAGAGATGCCTGACCAAGCAGGCTGGCAGCGCGTCGCAGCATATGCGCCGGGTCGGCCGTCAGCAGTCGATCGAAAGTCAGTCCGTTGTGCAGCAGATGCATCAGACTGCGCGCCAGGCTCTCACCGCCACCGACCATCAGCCCCCATCCCACCAGCAGCATCAGCAGCGTGGTCAGCTCTTTTGAACGTGGGATCTGCCCCTCTTCACGCGACTTCGCCAGTTTTGTCGGCGTGGGGTCTTCGGTTTTTTCGTTATCACTTTCTTGTGACATAGCGGCGATTCAGTTAACTCAGAAGCCCAGTGATTCCAGCAGATCGTCCACCTGTTCCTGCGAGGCAACAATGCCTTCGGCGGTGGTGTTAATCTGCGGGCCATTTTTCAGATGGGCGTTTTCATCTGCATTAACCGGCTCAATCTCCTGCATATTTTCCAGCAGGACGCTGATCAGCTCTTTCTCCACCACTTCTATCACATTGACCAGGCTGTGCAGCACCTGGCCGGTCAGATCCTGAAAGTCCTGCGCCATCATGATTTCGGTCAGCTGGTGGTTGGTGCTGCGGGTGACGTCCGGAACCTGACGGAGGTAGGCACGCGTGGCGTTGACCAGCTCGCGCGCTTCTTCCAGCGGCTGCGGCTCGACAAACCAGGCATCCCAGCGGGCGTTCAGCGCCGTTGCCTCGTTACCCAGTGACTCCTGCAGCGGGCGGGCGACTTCCACGCAGGTCAGCGCCCGGTCGGCAGCCTGGGAGGTCTTTTCCGCAACGTAGTCAAGGCGATCGCGGGTATTCGGGAAGGCCTCAGCGACTTCCTGTAAGGCCTGTTCGAGGCCAAGGTTAGCCATGCTATTGCGCAGCACGCGCGTCAGCTGGCCAATACGTAAAAAGATGTCTTTAAAATTATCGCTGGCGGGTGAATTATTCTCTGTCATTGTCATTAACCGAGTTTTTCGAAAATTTTGCCCAGCTTCTCTTCCAGCGTGGCGGCGGTGAAAGGCTTAACGATATAGCCATTGGCGCCGGCCTGAGCAGCAGCAATAATGTTTTCGCGCTTGGCTTCTGCCGTGACCATCAGTACCGGGAGTTTGGCCATTGCCGCATCCGCGCGAATGGTCTTCAGCAGTTCCAGACCATCGATATGCGGCATGTTCCAGTCGCTGACCACAAAATCAAATTCGGCCGCGCGCAGCTTGTTCAGCGCATCCTGGCCGTCTTCCGCTTCTTCAATGTTCTTGTAACCCAGGTCCTGTAGCAGATTGCGAACGATGCGGCGCATCGTGGCAAAATCATCAACAACCAGAAAACGTAAGCTCTTATCCAACATGGTGTTATCCTGAAAATCCTCCTGCAAACGGTGGAGGTATCCCGCTGTTATTTTGCTGTTTTACTGCGATCCGCCGGCGTGAAGCTGTCGATCAAACGCTGGCTGATATGCTGTAGGTCCGTCACTTCCAGCGCGGCCTGTAGCGCAATGGCTTCGCGCGGCATACCGAATACCACGCAGGTCTGCTCGCTTTGTGCCAGCGTCCAGGCTCCCGCCTGGCGCATCGCCAGCAGCCCGCGCGCGCCGTCGTTGCCCATCCCGGTCAGGATCGCCCCGGCGGCGTGCTGCCCGGCATGTTCGGCCACCGAATACAGCAGCACGTCGACCGAAGGGCGATGGCGGTTAACCGCCGGATTGCTGTTGAGACGGATCTGATAACCCCTGCCCTGACGCGCGATCTCCATATGACGATCGCCAGGAGCAATATAGGCGGTGCCTCTCAGCACCGGTTCGCCTTCCTCGGCCTCTTTCACCGTCATCGCACACAGTGAGTTCATACGCTGGGCAAACGACAGGGTGAAGCCCGCTGGCATATGCTGAGCGATCAGCACGGCGGGGCAGTGGGCTGGCATTGGGGTCAGTACCCGGCGCAGGGCTTCCGTTCCCCCGGTTGAGGAACCGATAGCGATAATTTTTTCCATCCCGAGGTGCGGCGCACTGATGCTGTGGCGTTCGCTCGCGGCGTGCGCCCGCGGGGATAATTCGACCCGCGCCGCCACGCGGATTTTATCGGCTACCAGCAGCGCCCAGTGGTCGATTTCACTGTTCTGTCTGATATCCGGTTTGGCGATAAAATCTACTGCCCCCAGCTCCAGTGAGGTGAGAGTGGCTTCGGATCCTTTGGCGGTCAGTGAGGAGACCATCACCACCGGCATCGGGCGCAGGCGCATCAGGCGTGAAAGAAACTCCAGCCCGTTCATACGCGGCATATCGATATCCAGCGTCAGCACGTCGGGGTTAAATTTCTTGATGAGCTCGCGGGCAGTGATCGGATCGGCCGCCGTCGCCACCATCTCCATATCGTGCTGCTGATTGACGACCGCCGTGATCATGTTGCGCATCAGGGCGGAGTCGTCGACGCACAGCACTCGTATCTTATTCAACGTCCTGTCTCCGTTAGTGCGTACACCGACTGTCCGCGCAGGCGGAACGGGCTTTGCCGGTGGTTAAAATGCTCCGAATGGCCGACAAACAGCAGTCCGTCTGGCTTCAGCAACTGGGCAAAACGCTGGATCAGCCGCTGTTGCGTCGGCGCATCGAAATAGATCATTACGTTGCGACAAAAAATCGCGTCAAACGGGCCGGGCACATTCCAGCTGGCGTCCAGCAGATTCAGGCGCTGATAGTGGATCGCCGCGAGCAGCTCCTGCTTCACGCGCACCTGTTCACTGTTATCCCCGGTGCCGCGCAAAAAGAACTGGCGCTTTTGCGCAGGGCTAAGGCTCTGCACGTCTGCCAGGCGGTAAACCCCGGCGCTGGCGCGCGCCAGCACATCGGTATCAATATCGGTTGCCCAGATGCGCGGCCCGCCGATGGTCGGGCCGAGAACCTCATCCAGCGTCATGGCAATTGAGCACGGCTCTTCACCGGTCGAGGCCGCGGTACACCAGACGCGATAGTCACTGGCATGCTGGCGGGCATGTTCTGCCAGCGCTGGAAAGTGGTACGCCTCGCGGAAAAACGCGGTCAGGTTGGTGGTCAGAGAATTAATAAATACCTGCCATTCCGGGCTGTCCGGGCTGGATTCCAGGATCTGAATATATTCACTGAAGCGCGCTAATTTTAATTCACGCAGGCGGCGTGACAGGCGGTTAAATATCATGTCTCGCTTTTGTTCGGTGAGAACAATACCGGCACGCTGATATATCAGCTGGCTGATACGCTGTAATTCCCGGTCGCTCAGCGCGTCTGAGAGTTGGGGAGTACGAAGCGGTACGCGCAAATTTTCATTCATGATGATGTTCGTCAATGCCTTAAACCGGCATGCTCATAACTTCCTGATAGGCGCTGAGCATTTTATTACGCATCTGCACGCCAAAGCTAAATGCCACCGATGATTTCTGCATTGAGAGCATCACATCATTCAGGCCGGCATCGCTTTTTCCGGACATAAAATCCTGGGTATTTTTCCTGGCTACCTGCTGTGTCTTATTGATTTCATTGATACTGTTAAACAGAGCGTCCGAGAATGTCGCGCCGCCCACGTTATCTGTTAACTTTCCGGCAGAGAGGAAATCAGCGGATCCCGAAATTTTCTGGGCCTGGGCGTGCATTTGCCCAATCACACTGTGAATTGATGCTGACATTATTTTTATTCCGGCTAATTAATGAATTCTGGTGCAATAAAAATTGCGCAGCTTTTAGACGGATGCATATTAACACGGGGGAGAAATGGGCGAAAAACCCGATAAGCTGACAGAACTTCGAGCTTATTTATGCTTAAAAAAAACGCCTTTAGGACGATAATACGCCCCTCAAAATTTCTCAAAATATACGTTCATCGGCTGCTGTCTTGCATCACCGGCAGGCTTGTTCGCAGGTTTTGGCTGCGTGATTATTTCTTACAGGATTACGGCATGAGTGCCACAACAAATGATTTAAAGAGCAACCCGGCAGACAGTATAAAGGCGGCAATGAGCTCATTTCGCGCCAACCCTAAACTGCTGCTGGTTATCGCCGCTGCTGCGGCACTTTCCGCGATCATTGCACTGCTAATCTGGGCGAAGGAGCCGGGGTATCGCGTGCTGTTTAGCAACATCAGCGATGAGGATGGCGGTGCCATTGTCACTCAGCTGTCGCAGATGAATATCCCTTACCGCATCGATACGCCGGGCGGTGCCATTATGGTACCGGAAGGGATCGTGCACGAAGCGCGCATGAAGATGGCTCAGCAGGGGCTGCCAAAGGGCGGTTCCGTTGGCTTTGAACTGCTTGACCAGGAGAAGTTCGGCATCAGCCAGTTCAGCGAGCAGATTAACTTCCAGCGTGCGCTGGAGGGCGAGCTGTCACGCACCATCGAAAATCTTGGGCCAATCCTCACAGCGCGCGTGCATCTTGCCGTGCCGAAACCGTCAATGTTCGTGCGCGACCAGAAGCAGCCAACCGCTTCGGTCAGCGTCACCCTGGCGCAGGGCCGCAGGCTGGACGACAGCCAGGTCACGGCGATTACCCATCTGGTTTCCAGTGCGGTCACCGGGCTATCGGCGGATAACGTCACCCTCGTCGACCAGCGCGGCAATCTGCTGACGCAGAGCGGCGTGCGCGGCATGCAGACCTCACAGCTGAAGTATACCAACGAGATTGAAAACGATTATCAGCAGCGCATTCAGCGTCTGCTGGCCCCGCTGGTGGGCGACAGCAATGTGCGCACCCAGGTCACCGCCCAAATGGACTTTACCCAGCAGGAGCGCACCGATGAGCAGTATCAGCCCAATGCAGACAGCGACAAAATGGCGATCCGCAGCCGCCAGTCCAGCCAGTCAGCGCAGGGCAACGGACGCACCACCGGCGGCGTTCCGGGCGCGTTAAGCAATACGCCGCCAACCCCGGCAACGGCTCCCCTGACGAAACCGCTGACGCCAGCCACTCCGGCCGCCAAGGGTCAGAACAACAGCACCAGCACGCAAACGGCAGGCGCGGGCAGCAACGAGAGCGCCCAGCCTTATAACAACCGCAACGATGAAACTACCAACTTTGAGGTCGATCGCACCCTGATCCACACCAAAACCAGCGTCGGGCAGATCCAACGGCTGTCGGTGGCGGTGGTGATTAACTACCTGCCTGCCGGCAAAGAGGGCAAGCCAGGCCCGCTGGCCGCCGCCGAGCTGGAGCGTATCAACACTCTGGTGAAAGAAGCCATCGGCTACAGCGCTGCACGCGGTGACAGCATCAATATCGTCAACTCAGCGTTTAACGGCGTAGAGGCTGAAGTGGTGCCCCCGCTGTGGCAGCAGCAGAGCTTCCAGGCGCTGATGATGTCCATCGCCCGCTATCTGGTGATTGCCATTATTGCCTGGGTGCTGTGGCGCAAGCTGGTGCAGCCAACCTGGACGCGCCATCAGGAAACCGCGATCCGTCGTATGGAGATGGAGCAGCAGGTACGCCAGTTTGAACTGGATGAGAAGAAGAAAGTGGCAGAGATGCAGGCTCATGCCAAAGCGCAGCGCCGCGTGGACAGCGAGATGAACAGTCAGCAGCTGCGCGAACTGGCGGAACAGGAGCCGCGAGTGATCGCCCTGGTCATGCGCCAGTGGATAAATAAGGAGCAGCAAAAACCATGAATGCCTGTGACAAAAGCGCCATCGTGATGCTGACGCTCGGCGATGAGCTGGCGGCCGAAGTCTTTAAGCATCTCAACGCCCACGAGGTCAAACAGATCAGTAGCTCGATGGTCAATATGGCCGGTTTTACCCATGACCAGATGTCGGCAGTGCTGGAGGAGTTCGCCAAAGACTCCAGCGAGTATGCGGCGCTGAGCCTGAACACCAACGAATACCTGCGCAGCGTGCTGGTGAAAGCGCTGGGCGAAGAGCGCGCCTCGTCGCTGCTGGAAGATCTGCTGGATTCCCATCAGGGCAACAACGGCATTGAAACGCTCAACTTTATGGATCCACAGACGGTATACGATCTGATCCGCGAGGAGCATCCGCAGATTATTGCCACCATCCTCGTGCATCTGAAGCGTAACCAGGCGGCAGATATCCTCGGGCAGTTTGATGATAAAGAGCGTAACGACATTATGCTGCGTATCGCCACCTTTGGCGGCGTGCAGCCTGCCGCGCTGCAGGAGTTGACCGAAGTGCTCAATAATCTGCTGCACGGCCAGAACCTCAAGCGCAGCAAAATGGGCGGCGTGCGCCCGGCGGCGGAGATCCTCAACCTGATGAAATCCCAGCAGGAAGAGGCAGCCATCAACGCGGTGCGCGATTTCGACGGCGAGCTGGCGCAGAAAATCATCGACGAAATGTTCCTGTTCGAAAATCTGGTGGATGTCGAAGACCGCAGCATCCAGCGCATTCTGCAGGAGATCGAAAGTGAAACCCTGCTGATCGCGCTGAAAGGGGCCAATGAGGCGCTGCGCGAAAAGTTCTTCCGCAATATGTCACGCCGCCAGGCGGATCTGATGGCCGAGGATCTTGCATCCCGTGGTCCGGTACGCCTGTCGCAGGTCGAGGCAGAACAGAAATCCGTCCTGCTGGTGGTACGTCGCCTTGCTGAAGCGGGCGAAATTCTGATTGGGAGCAGCGACGATGCCTACGTCTGATGAGCAGAATAAACTGCAGTGGCGCAGCTGGAAGCCGGATAATTTGCTGGCTACAGAAAGCGTGCACGAGGAGCCGCTGCCGGTGACGAATAGCCCGGCCAGCGATGCCCAGTTCAAGGCCGAACTGGCACGATTGCGCAAGCAGGCGGAACAGCAGGGGTACAACCAGGGGCTGGCCCAGGGCCAGGAAGAGGGCAAAAAGCAGGGCTATGAAGCCGGATTCCACAGCGGACACGAAGCTGGCATAGCGCAGGGCATCAGCGAAGCTCAGAGCGCTCAACAGGCGGCGATGAAGGACGTCGAAGCGTGGATCGCCTCCTTCAAGCTGTCGCTGGACAGCCTTGACAGCTTGATCCCCAGCCGGCTGGTGCAGCTGGCGTTGCAGGCGGTACAGAACCTGCACGGCAGCGAGCAGGGCAGCAGCAATACCCAGCTACAGCAGCAGATTAAACAGCTGATGCGCCAGGATCCGCTGCTAAACGGCAAGATCCGGCTGATGATCCACCCGGACGATCGTCCGCTGATTGACGCCGCCCTCGGTGAGACGCTGGCAGCGATGAGCTGGGAGCTGCATACCGACAGCCAGCTGTTACCCGGCGGCTGTCGCATTCTGACCGACGAAGTGGAGCTGGATGCCACCTTAGAAACCCGCTGGCAGAAGCTGTGCCAGCTGGCGCACGAGGAGCTATCCGCATGACAGCGCATCTGCAACGCTGGCTTGAATCGATCGATCGCGTAGAAACGCGCATCGGCGATATCGCACCGTTTCGCCAGTATGGCAGGCTGACGCGCGCCACCGGGCTGGTGATGGAAGCGGTCGGGCTGAAGCTGCCGATTGGCGCGCTGTGCATTCTTGAGCGTCAAACCCGTCACGGCGTGGTGCCGGTGGAAAGCGAAGTGGTCGGCTTCAAAGATCAGGTGCTGTACCTGATGCCGCTGGAGCACGTCGATGGCATCCTGCCCGGCGCCCGCGTCTACGCGCCGGAGTCCGAAGAGGTTGGCAAACAGCTGCCGGTCGGGCCACAGCTGCTCGGCAGGGTGCTGGACGCCCAGGGTCGCCCGCTGGACGGGCGCCCGGCGCCGCTGAAAACCGACTGCGCCAGTCTGTTTACCCAGCCGCTTAACCCGCTGCACCGTGACCCGATCAAAAAAGTGCTCGATGTTGGCGTACGTGCGATTAACGGCCTGCTGACCGTCGGGCGCGGCCAGCGCATGGGGCTGTTTGCCGGATCCGGCGTCGGGAAAAGCGTGCTGCTCGGCATGATGGCGCGCTTTACCGATGCCGACGTCATCGTCGTCGGCCTGATCGGTGAACGCGGACGCGAGGTGAAAGACTTTATTGAAAATATCCTCGGTGAAGAGGGGATCCAGCGTGCGGTGGTGATTGCCGCCCCGGCGGATGTGTCACCGATCCTGCGCATGCAGGGCGCGGTGTACGCCACGCGCATTGCCGAAGATTTTCGCGATCGCGGCCTTAACGTGCTGCTGATTATGGATTCCCTGACGCGCTTCGCCATGGCGCAGCGTGAGGTGGCGCTGGCGATCGGCGAACCCCCGGCGACCAAAGGCTATCCGCCATCCGTGTTTGCCCGCCTGCCCGCGCTGGTGGAAAGGGCCGGTAACGGTATGCCCGGCGGCGGTTCCATCACCGCGTTCTACACCGTCCTGACCGAAGGCGACGATCAGCAGGACCCGATTGCCGACTCGGCACGCGCCATTCTCGACGGCCACATCGTTCTGTCGCGCCGTCTGGCGGAGTCCGGGCATTACCCGGCAATCGATATTGAAGCGTCGATCAGCCGCGCAATGACCGAGCTGATCCCGCACCCGCAGTACCGCCAAGTGCAGACCTTTAAGCAGCAGCTCTCCTGTTACCAGCGCAACCGTGACCTGGTCAGCGTTGGCGCTTACGTGGCGGGCAGCGATGCGCTGCTCGACCAGGCTATCCAGCACTATCCGGCGATGGAAGCGTATCTGCACCAGGCGATCCACGAAAGCTGCGATTACGACCGGGCCGTCAGCGCGCTGGCGCAGCTGTTTCCTGACGTTACCGCACAGGGCATAAGCCGATGAAAAGCCAAAATACGATGGTCATGCTGCGTGAGATGGCCGCAGAGAAGTTAACGCAGGCCACGCAGGCGTTAGGCAGCGCGCAGCAAAACTGGCAGCAGGCGCTGACCCAGGGCGAGCAGCTGGAGGGCTATGAACGTGAATACCAGCAGTCGCTGCGCAGCGGCATGCAGAGCCGCGGCATGAGCGTGGCCGATCTGGTGAACCATCAGGCGTTTATTTTAGCGCTGGATCAGGTTGTGAAGCAGCATGACCAGCACGTCAGCCAGTGCGAGCTGAACGTCACCCAGGCGAAGCAGAGCTGGATGCAGGACAAGCAGCGGCTCAACGCGTTTGAGACCCTGCTGACGCGGCGTGAAAACGCCCGCACCCTGGCGGAAAACCGCCATGAACAAAAAATGATGGACGAGTTCGCGCAGCGAGCCGGGCAAAAAAGAGACAGGCTATGAATATTGATATCAATGCGCTGCTGGGCAGTGCGGCCCGCAGGCTGGCAGGGCCTGATGAGACGCTGGCTGCAGGGGAAGCAGGGCACTTTGCTCAACTGCTGGCAGGATTGACGGACGACGCGCCGCTGCTGCCGGAAGCGCGGGTGGATGTGGAATCGCTGCTGCCAGGGCAGCCCGGGGAAGAGATTCCGGGCGCGCCGCTGGCGGAAGGGGTTGCTGCGGATGACCAGAGTACTCTGCCGCCAGTGATTGGCGCGGATGACAACTCCGCCCTGCCAGAGATTGTGCTGCTGACGCCCGACGCGGTGCTGCCCGCTCAGCCAGCCCTGCCCGATGGCTGGCAGCTACAGCAGCTGGTGGCGCAAAACGCCGGGGCAGATGCGCAGGATGCCCCATTGCTGCGCGAGGTAACGGCGGACGTGCGGCCATCGCGCTCCCCGGTGCCGCGCCAGCCGTTGCCGCTCAATCAGGCGGCGAACGCCGTAGCGGAAACGCTGCCAGCCACCCTGCCGCAGCTCGGCGCGCTGGCCGTCAACACCACTAAACCGCTGGTGGTCAGCCCTGAGGGCGAGGCTTTGCTGCCGCTGGATAGCCGTAGCACCAGCGATGCGCCGCTGATGGCGGCGCCGCGTCCGGTACTGACCGCCATAACCTTGCCCGCTCCGGCAGCGCCGCCAGTCGTCGTTAACCCGCACCCGGTTGGCACCCCGGCATGGCAGCAGTCACTCGGTCAGCAGCTGGCGATCTTCAGCCGTGATGGCGTGGATAACGCGCAGATCAAGCTGCACCCGGAAGAGCTGGGCGCGCTGCAAATCACCCTGCGCATGCAGCAGAACCAGGCGCAGCTGCATATCGTCAGCGAACATCCGCAGGTGCGTCAGGCGCTGGAAGCCGCAATGCCGCAGCTGCGCAGCGCGCTGGCAGAAACCGGCGTCCAGCTGGGGCAGACCAGCGTCAGCGCGGATAATCCGCATTTCGCAGGCGCTCAGGCCCAGGGCAACGGTTCATCCGGCCATGGCCACGCGCGGCAGGGGGCCGCTGAACCTCTGCGGGAAGAGGAGATAACTCCGCCGATCGCGCTGCATAACCTGAGCTCCGCTGCCGGGATTAATACCTTTGCATGATGCAGTGAAATACCCGCACTAATGGAACTTCATCAGGTAATTATCCTGGTGAATAAGTGGACTACAATACGCGCCTTATCTGGTCTGACAGAAACCGGAACAGCGCTTTCATTACAGAGTTTATTAAATGAGTAATAAAAATAAAAAAAAGGGTGGCAGCTCGAAGCGCCCATTTCTTATGGCTTTGATGTTTATAGTGACGATTGCGGCCTGTGGTTTTGCGGGTTATATGTTTTGGGAAATAAAAAAGTTAAAGAGTCATTCTGCCGGTGCGGATAAAACCGTGGAAGTAAAAAAACCGCAGGAAGTGGAGCCAATCTATCAGTCTTTAAACACTTTTACCGTCAGCCTCAAGCCCACAGAAAAAGAGAGCGATCGCGTGCTGTTTATTGGCCTGTCGCTGCGCATGGCGGATAAAGAGTCGATGCTGACCCTGGAAAAGTTTCTGCCGGAATATCGCAGTCGCCTGCTGATCCTGCTGTCGAAGTTAAGTTTTGAAGAGCTGTCCACCAGTGAAGGTAAGCAGCAGTTGATGGACAAAATTAAAGATGAAGTGAGTAAGCCACTGGCATCTAAACAGGCGGTCAAAGTCACTGATGTCCTGTTTAACGAATTTATTCTGCGGTAATAACCATGTCTGATAACTTTTTATCCCAGGCGGAAATCGATCATCTGCTCAATGCCGACAGCGACAGCAGCGTTGAACCGCTGAATAGCGCCGCCGATCATGAGGCGAAACCCTACGACCCGCACACCCAGCGGCGGGTGATCCGCGAGCGTCTGCATTCGCTGGAAATTATTAACGAACGCTTTGCGCGCCAGTTTCGTATGGGGCTATTTAACCTGCTGCGCCGCAGCCCGGATATTACCGCCGGAAGTATTAAGATCCAGCCGTATCACGAGTTTGCCCGCAACCTGCCGGTGCCAACCAACCTGAACCTGCTGCATTTGAACCCGCTGCGCGGTACTTCGCTGATGGCGTTCTCGCCGGGGCTGGTATTTATGGCAGTGGATAACCTGTTCGGCGGTGATGGCCGCTTTCAGACCAAGGCCGACGGGCGCGAGTTTACCCCGACCGAACAGCGGGTAATCCACCGCATGCTGACCATGGCGCAGGAAGCTTATGAGTTTGCGTGGAGCACTATCTACAAGATCAAAACGGAATATATCCGTTCTGAAGTGCAGGTGAAATTTACCAATATCACTTCGTCACCCAATGATGTGGTGGTGACGACGCCGTTCTCGGTGGAGATTGGATCGCACAAGGGCGAGTTCAATATCTGTATTCCGTTCAGCACCATTGAACCGCTGCGTGAAGTACTGAGCAACCCACCGATGGAGAATCCCGGTCACGAAGATACCCGCTGGCGCGGCCTGCTGGTCAGCCAGATGCGGGAGACCGAGCTGGAGCTGGTGGCGCAGTTTGCCGATGTGGATACCCGTCTGTCGAACGTGATGAATCTCAAAATTGACGATGTGATCCCATTAGATAAGCAGGAGCTTATTGCCGCCCGTGTCGGCGGCGTGCCGGTATTTACCGCGAAATATGGCTCCGTGAATAATCAGTATGCTCTTCGCATAGAGCAGATGATTCAATCCGCATTACACACGTTTGATAAGGAGTAATTTCCCCATGAGCGACAATAAACTCTCGTCGGGTTCTGAGACGGATGACCTTTGGGGGGAGGCGATGAGCGAGCAGAGTTCAGCGGGAATGACCCAGCCAATATCAGCGCCACAATTTTCAGATGAACTTAATTTAATCCTCGATATCCCGGTCAAAATGACGGTAGAGCTGGGTCGCACCAAAATGACCATTAAAGAGCTGCTGCGCTTGAGCCAGGGGTCGGTGGTGTCGCTTGACGGCCTGGCGGGTGAACCGCTGGATATCCTGATTAACGGCTACCTGATTGCGCAGGGCGAAGTGGTGGTGGTGTCCGATAAGTTTGGCATCCGCATTACCGATATCATTACCCCGTCCGAGCGTATGCACCGCCTGAGCCGCTAATGAAAACCTCTTCCTCAATGATCAATACAGCCCCGGCAGGCGGGGCTGACTCCGTGCTGCTGACCGTCTCCGGTGCGCTGGCGCTGATTATCCTGGTGATGGTGCTGCTGGCCTGGGTGGCGCGCCGCAGCGGTATCGCCCGTCGCTTTAATGACGGCAGCCTGATTGCGGTGGTCGCCAGTAAATCGCTGGGCGCCCGCGAGCGCATCGTGCTGATTGACGTTGAGGATCAGCGTCTGGTGCTGGGCGTAACGGCGACGCAGATCGCCTGCCTGGCCACGCTGGCGAAACCGTCCAGCGCGCAGCCAGAGGTTGCGCCAGCAGGCGCGGGAAGTTTCGGCCAGCTGCTGCATAAGTTCAGCCAGAAACATCGCGGGGGCGCGGCATCATGACGCGTGCCTGCCTGCTGCGGCTGTTCTGCGGCCTGGGCGCACTGCTGCTGCCTGCCGCGAGCGCGCTGGCGGCCAACAGCGATATCACCCTGGCGAATCCGCAAAGCGATGGCGGCTGGACGCTGCCGGTACAGACGCTGGTGCTGCTCAGCTCGCTGACTTTCCTGCCTGCGCTGCTGCTGATGATGACCGGCTTTACCCGTATTGTCATCGTACTCGGGCTGATGCGTAACGCGCTCGGCACGCCGACGGCACCGCCAAACCAGGTACTGGTCGGGCTGGCGCTGTTCCTGACCTTTTACGTGATGTCGCCGGTGTTTAACCAGATCTACGATGAAGCCTGGCAGCCGCTGCAGGACGATAAGATCACCATGGAGGTGGCGCTGGAGAAGGGCCTCAAGCCGCTGAAGGCCTTTATGCTGGACCAGACGCGGGAAAACGACCTGGCAATGTTCGCGCAGATCGCCAAAGCCGGGGAGTTCAACACGCCGGAAGAGGTGCCGCTGGGCATTCTGGTGCCGTCATTTATCACCAGCGAGCTGAAAACCGCGTTCCAGATCGGCTTCACCATCTTTATCCCGTTCCTGATTATTGACCTGGTGATTGCCAGTATTCTGATGGCGTTGGGGATGATGATGGTGCCGCCCGCCACCATTGCGCTGCCGTTTAAGCTGATGCTGTTTGTGCTGGTTGACGGCTGGACCCTGTTAATGGGCTCGCTGGCGCAGAGCTTCTACAGTTAGGTAACCCGCCATGACTCCTGAAAGCGTTATGAACCTCGGCATCCAGGCGATTAAACTCGGCCTGATGGTCGCCGGGCCGCTGCTGCTGGCCGCGCTGGCCACCGGCCTGATTATCAGTATTTTGCAGGCCGCCACGCAGATTAACGAAATGACCATGACCTTTATTCCCAAAATCCTGGTGATTGTCGGCATTGCGGTGATCCTCGGCCCGTGGATGATGCGTAACTTTATCGAATACACCCGCGCGCTGATTATCAACATTCCGTCAGTTATCGGCTGATGGCCTTTTCCGTTCCCCTGCCGCAGATCTATGAGCTGCTCAGCCACTATTTCCTGATTATGGTGCGTATTGCCGCGCTGTTAACCGTGGCGCCAGTCTTTAGTGAGAAGGGCGTCAGCGTGCGCGTGCGCGTTGGGTTATCGGTCCTGATTGCCGCGCTGATTGGCGGCCAGCTGCCGGACAGCCAGATCGCGCTGTACTCGCTGCAGGGCGTCTGGGCGGTGGCAAAACAGGTGTTGATTGGCGCGGCGTTAGGGCTGTCGATCCAGCTGCTGTTTGTCGCGGTGAAAATGGCCGGGGAGATGATTGGCATGCAGATGGGCCTGTCGTTCGCCACCTTCTTCGATCCCAACGCCGGGAATATTCCGGTGATCTCACGCTTCCTCAATCTGCTGGTCACTCTGCTGTTCCTGGTGTTCAACGGTCATCTGTGGCTGATTGCGATGGTCGCTGCAAGCTTCCAGCAGCTGCCGGTGGATGATGCTCCGCTGCAGTTGGGCGGGTTTTACCTGCTGGTCAATCAGGCCGGCATGGTTTTTCAGCAAGGGCTGATGCTCGGGCTGCCGATTATCGCGCTGCTGCTGTGCATTAACTTTATCCTCGGCCTGCTTAACCGCATGACGCCGCAGCTGTCGATATTTGTTATCGGCTTCCCGCTGACGCTGACCGTCGGCATGATGGCGCTGTCGCTGATTTCCCAAACCCTCGCACCGTTTATCGAAAGGCTGATGGCAACGGTATTTGATCATATGGCCGCCCTCATTCACGCCCTGGCTTAATATCCGCTAAAAAGTTTAATTGTCACCACTTATGCCCGTTTATCCGCAGCTCGACTTTTCCCGCTGAATGATAGAATTTTACCCTGGTCATATTCTTATTTTATGGCGCGCAGCGCAGGCAGGATTCACCCTCACTCAGGAATTATTTGTGGCAAGTTTATATACCTCATGGCATCACTCTCCTACGGCAATTTCGGCTGCGGCCTGGCTTTATAATTACAGCTGTAGCGATATTTCTGGCGCCGCTATTCTGGAAATTGGCTGCGGGAATGGCGCTAATTTAATTCGTCACGCCACGATTTATCCACAATCAACTTGTGTGGGTGTGGATATTGATGCGCAGCGTATCGAGGCAGCGCAGAATAATGCCCGCCAGTCTGAGATGAATAATCTCCACCTTTACTGCATGGGCTTACAGGATCTGCTGTCCATAGATGCGGGCCGCTTCGATTATATTATTATCCCGGCGATGTACACGCTGCTGGATAACAGCGCGCGCAGTGCACTGATGCAATGGTGCCAGCGGCAGCTCAACGATAATGGGATTATCGCGGTGCGCTGGAATACCCTGCCGGGGGCCAGAAGCCAGAAGATATTACAGCAGGCGATTGCCTTCCACTGCGCTGCAGCGCAGAGCGAACAGGCGTGGCTGACCAGCGCCAGAGCGATGCTGACATTTATGGAGATGACCGACAGCAGAGGGGAAGTGAAAGCGGCGGCAGCGTCGGCACAGAAGCTGACTGATGCCGAGCTGCTTGGACAGTATCTTGAAGATAATCAGGACGCCTGTCTGCTGAGCGATTTCGCGCAGCGGGTGAAGGCCGAACGGCTGCAGCTGCTGGGAGATGTCGTGCCGCAGTCTGAGCTGGCTGAGCATTACGGCGCGCCGATAGCCCTGCTGCACCAGACCGTTGCTTCAGGCAGTCATGCTCTTCAGGCGCAGCAGTACCTCGATTTTGCCGTGCAGCGCAGCGAGCGCTTTAGCCTGCTGATTAGCGCGAAATCCGGTCACCCTTTCAGCCACCGTCCGGAACTCAACCAGTTAAAGACGATGCATTGGGCGGCGAGCTGTGCGCTGACCGAAGATGAAAACCAGCGTATCACCCGCTACGGTGAAAAGGTCAATACCCGCAGCCCTGATATTCGCCGCCTGTTCGACTGGCTGAGCGCCGCATGGCCGCGCAGTCTCAGCACAGAACAACTCATCCAGCTGACGCTGGAACCAGAAAACCCGGTCGACCATCGCGAAAGGATGATGGCCGCGCTGGAAGAGCTGTTCCTCAATAAGCCGCCATCGCTGTATCTCAGCGCCGCGCCGTCACCCTATAACCGTGCCGAGGGTGAGCTGAAGCTGATCTGTGATTTCAGCACCACGGAAGTGGCCGACGGCGCTTACTGCGCCCGTACCAACGGGTGGGGCGAGCGGCTGGCGTTTAAGCGTGAAGAGTTTGCGGCGTGGCAGCGATGGCCGCACCCGGATAATTTGAGCGATGCAAGATACGCCATTGAACTGGCGGGCAAAGGCCTGCTTATTGGCAGCGCTACCAGCTGGGCGCACTTCTGGCAGCGCATCATTGCCTGTGGCGATCGCGCCTTGATTGAGGGCGCCATGCGCGCATTTCTGCTGGCTACCAGTGCAGAAAAGCAGGGCGGCTTGTTATCAGCCAGTATGGAACGTAGCCTGCGAGCAATAAAACCGCGTGTCAGCGTCAACCCCAAAAAAGCGTCTAAAGCCCAGCAGTTGCTCAATGCAGGGCATATTCAGCAAGCCCGCGAGGATATTGCCGGGCTATTGATAGAGCACCCCACGGACAGTACCTTACTGATGCTGGCGGCCGCGGCCTGCAATAAGGCGGGAGATAACGAAACGGCGCTGACGCTGCTGGCGAGAAGGCTTGGACAGGGCGGCGATCTGCACTCCGTGCTGAATTCGCTGGCGCGGGTGCTTACCAGCCTTGAGGCAAAATCATCTACCCCACGATTACTGTTTCAGCAGCTGTTAAAGCAGGATGACAAAAACGGCGAGCGCTGGCTGGATTTATCCAGCTGCTACCACGCAATCGACGATAAAATACGCGAGGAGCAGTGCCTGCAGGCTTCCTTAAAGCATGATGCGAAAAACAGCATCTGCCTGTTACGTCTCGCCACCCTGTATAGCCACACCGGGCGGATGGAAGAGGCAAAAGCGCTGTGCACGCAAGCGCTGGCATTACCGATGGGCGCAATTAATCGGCTAAATAGCCATGCGCTTTACCTGTTTCTTTTGTCCCATGATGCCGTTCTCAGTGCGGAAGAAAAATTCCATGCCCACGTCGATTTTGGCGTGCTGGCCAGCCAGTGGGCGCAAAGCACTACGCTGGCGCGAAGCGCACAGACTCCTTCGGACGGCAGGGGCAAAATCCGCATTGGCTTCGTTTCAGGGGATTTAAGAGGGCACCCGGTTCATCATTTCATTTACCCGGTGTGGCACAGCATCAATCGCGACCGCTATGAACTGTATGCTTATGCAACGGGCAGAGAGGATCGGATCACCCAGCAATATCGCGACATTGCGACAGTGTTTCGCAGCGTTGCGGCCTTGAGCGCGCTGGAACTGGCGCAGCAAATTGCCAGCGATAATATCGACGTGCTAATCGATCTCTCTGGCTTTACCGAAGGTAACCGCCTGCTGACCTTTGCACTGAAACCCGCTGCGCTACAGATGTCATGGATTGGATTCGTCGGCACCACCGGGCTGCAGCAGATGGATTATTACATTGCCCACGATCATTTAATGGCACCCGGTGAGCTGGATGCGATCTTCACGGAAAAATTAGTCTCCCTGCCTTCGGCAAAAATATTTGAATACAGCTCAGTGGCGCCGGAAGTGGGTAAACTGCCAGCGTTGAAAAATGGCTATCTGACGTTAGGTAATTTCAACCGGCCGCAAAAACTGACGCCAGCAATCCTCGACTGCTGGGCCAAAATCCTGCGTACGTTGCCACATGCCCGACTGCTGTTCGCCTATATGGACGATGAACGGATGATCGACAGCTATCGAGTAGAAATGACCCGGCGTGGCGTCAATCCTGAGCAGCTGGATTTTCGTATGAAGCAGAGCTTTGCTGACTATCTGGCTATGCACAATGAGGTCGATATTCTGCTGGATTCACACCCTTATTCTGCCGGAACGACCGCACAGCATGCCTGCTGGATGGGCGTGCCTCTGGTAACGACGACGGAAGGATCTGCCGTTTCCCGTACTACGGCGGCAACGATGAAAACCTTCAACCTTGGCGAGTTTGTCACCGCCAGCCTGGATGAGTATGCAGAAAAGGTGATTGAGCTCGATCGGCGCTATGACTGTCTCAGCGCCATTCGTCAGTCGCTGCGCGCACGTATCAAACAGCGCGAAGCCAGCCATAGCCATAATGCGGTCTACTTTGAACAGATGATCGAAACCGTCTGGCAGCGTCATCAGGCGGGCGAGGCACCGTCTGCGCTGTTTATCGAAGATCAACACCGCTGGGATGAGCAACACGATGTCATCAAATAAAAAAACCTTTGTTACCCGCCCGCTCATGCCGCCACTGGCCGAGTTTATGCCTTATCTTGAGCAGATCTGGAGCAACCAGATTTTAACTAACAATGGCCCTTACCATCAGCAGTTGGAAAACGCATTGGCCTCTCACCTTGGGGTGGAGCATCTGAGCCTGTTTTCCAACGGTACCATTGCCTTACTGACCGCATTACAGGCGCTGAGGGTGTCCGGCGAAGTGATCACCACGGCCTACTCATTTGTTGCTACCGCCCATTCGCTGCTGTGGAATGGCCTGACGCCGGTATTTGTCGATACCGAAGCGGGCGGATTTAATATGGATGCGGAAAAAATTGAGCAGGCGATCACCGCCAACACGACCGCAATCATGCCGGTGCACTGCTACGGGATCCCCTGCAACAGCGCGCGCATTCAGCAGATCGCTGACCTGTATGGCCTGAAAGTCATTTACGATGCCGCCCATGCCTTCGGCGTGCAGCACAACTCGCGCAGCGTGCTGCTGGAGGGCGATCTCTCGGTGCTGAGTTTCCACGCTACCAAGGTTTTCAATACCATTGAAGGGGGGGCAATTATCAGCCACAGCGCCAGCATGAAGCGGCGTATCGACCTGCTAAAAAACTTTGGTATTGCTGATGAGACCACTGTGGTGGCGGCGGGAATCAATGGCAAAATGAACGAGTTGCAGGCGGCTTATGGCTTGCTGCAGCTGGAGCATATCGAACATGCGATCGGCCAGCGCGCGGCGGTGGATGCCCTATACCGTCAGGGGCTGGCCGGGGTGAAGGGCATTCACATTCCCCCGGTGCCGCAAAACGTGGCCTGGAACTATGCGTATTTCCCCCTGGTGGTCGAAGCGGAATATGGGTTAAGCCGTGACGCCCTTTACCAGGCGCTCGTCGCACAAAATATTATCTCACGCCGCTACTTCTATCCGCTGATCAGCAGCTTCCATATCTACCGTCACTCGGCCGGGGCCAATCCTGACAATCTGCCGAATGCGCATCTGGCTGCCGATCGAGTGATCTGCCTGCCGCTCTATCCGGGACTGGAGCGGGATGTCATTGAGGTTATTCTCGGGATTATCAGACGCTATGCGCCAAAAGACACTGCGGCATAGTCGTAGCGCGCCAGAACTATGGGGCTGGCGCGGTAATGAATTTTTCCAGCGCCAGCGGGTTACGCTTGCGCTGGTTGATTTTTCGGGCGGGTGAACCGGCATAGATTGTCCACTCCTCACAATCTTTGGTGACGAGGGAGTTGGCGCCAATCGCGGTGCCATCGGCAAGAGAGCAGCCAGGCATAATGCTGGCCTGTGAGCCAACAATGGCATGACGGCCAATCTCGATCGGGGCCGACGTCACATTGGTGAGGTGCGAGGGGACCATTGGATTGGTCATAAACTGCCCGCTATAGTCGTCACTTTTGGTATACAGCCTGACGCCGTGCGACAGACAGGAGAAATCGCGCATTACGATCCCCGCACTGGCAAGCAGGGTGCAGTGACTGCCGATATGAATGTAACTACCCAGCGTTAAATACCCCTCTTCAGGCGCAATGATAGTGGTAAAACCATCAATTCTGACATGGTCACCCAGACTAATATTACCTAACCCGACAATGGTGCAGTTTTTCGCCACCCGCACATTTTCCCCTGCCGACTTGAAACCGATCTCCCTTAACTGCTCACCGCTGTAATAACCCGGATTCAACCTTTCCATCGCTGTTCTCTCAGAGTCTGATTGGCAGGTATTTTAAGCGATATGTCCCCCGATCTTTAGCGCGTTAAGCGGGCAGGAATTGAGCCAATTAGTGGTGATACCCCCGATCGTCAGTTAACACAGACCGTACGCGGTGTGGTTTCACTGCCTGTCGCAATGGCTAAACCGTTTAACAGATAGATCCAGAGGGTGCTTTTTTCACCGGGCTTGATATGCGGGAAAACGTACTGTAAGACCTGCTGATCGCTGCTTTGATCGCCCAGCTTGCGGCTCTGTTCCAGCACCGTGCTGTGAAGACGATTCTGTCTCAGATGTCCCTCAATGATCACTTCGCGCAGCACCGTTACCGCCCGCATCGATGGCATTCCGCTGGTGTAGTGCTGGATGGTGCCGTTATACACGGTACGCACCTCTGACAGCCCTTCACGATAGGAGTGATAAACGCCACGGGCTACGGTCCAGTGGTTATTATCATCAATGGAGTAGTAGGATACCGGCGCCACGCAGGTATTTTTCAATGGATAAAACATCACCTCTTTCACCCAGAAGAATAGCAGTACCAGCAGGAAGCTCCCGCCAGACCACAGCAGGGTGGAGGACTTAACGTTTGGTAAAATAATACGACTCACAATTATTCTCCGAGGTTCGCAGCGGGATAGCACAGGCAATCAGCCCCATATGACGGGGGGAATGGCCAATAGTGATGTAGAGGAAGCGCGCTTTTTCGGCATTAGTCTCATAACTGCTGGCATAAAGTGCATAGAGTTGAAGCGTCTGGACTACCGTTTTTTGCTGTGCGGCGGACAGCTCCCCCTGCGGAACCCACACTTCGGTCTCGGGCGGTATTGCCTCCCCATACCAGCGGGTAAAGTCGGTGCGCTGCGGCGTAAATTTAAAATACCCGCTGATGATCAACACCGCCAGCCAGCCCAGTAACGCCCCGACGGCACAGGCCAAAAGACGGCGTGGCCACACGGCGGTTTTTTCGCCTGATAGGGTCGCGGGCAGCGGCGGCAGTGACGGTGGGGCCGCTGCTGGCGGGATGGGGGGCTCTAGCTGAGGAATGCTGGCCTCAGCGTGGCGCGCAGCGGTAATCACGGCCACCTCTTTATTGACGATCAGACGATAGCCGCTGCGGGTAACGGCAACCAGCTGGATCCACTCGTCAACCTTCAGCGTCACCAGCGCGCGGCGGATTTTGGTGATCATCACACGGACGCTGTTTTCGGTGACTTCTACCCCGGAATTGCGCCAGCCGATATCCATCAGCTGTTCATAGGACAGGACGTTCTCTTTCTCCTCCACCAGCGCTTTCAGGCAGCGGCAGGCAGAAGCCGGCAGCGTGACGCTGCTTCCGTTTTTAATATTCGACAGCGTGCGGGTACGCCGGTCGAGTTTAAGCGAGGTGCCAATGGCGATAGTGTTATGCATAAGAGTGACGAATCTTCTTTAAGAGTTATTATATTTAGTGAGCTATTGATTTAATTGAATGTATTAGGATTTTTCCTAGTTAGGGAAAGGAGCGCCAGGCCTGAAACGGTTGCTGTATTTAGCATTGTTAATGTTTTAATAGTGATGGAAGGGCTGCTTCTTTCTGTTAATTTATTAATTTCACAGCGTATTATGCACCACATATGGCCAAAAGTCGCGACGGTTGCCAGGGTTATTAATCTTGTAAATGCTTGTTAATTAGCAAATGGACATTGAATATTCTGCTATGAGCGAAAGAGATTTAGCTTTGTTAATCGTGATTAATACGCAGAAAGGAGGGCGTGGGAGTGGTGAGGTATTCAGTTAATTAATGGTACTTAGCGCACGTATAAAAAAGCCCTCCCCAAAGGGGAGGGCTGCAGCCCAGAATTGACAGGATGGGCTGGAAACTTACGCGAATTAACGCAGCAGCTGCAGCACGTTCTGTGGCACCTGGTTGGCCTGGGACAGCACGGTGATACCGGCTGACTGCAGGATGTTGGCACGGCTCATCGCCGACACTTCAGAAGAGAAGTCTGCATCAAGGATGCGTGATTTCGCTTCAGTCATGTTGTTCACGGTGGTGTTCAGGTTGCTGATGATGGAGTTAAAACGGTTCTGCACCGCACCCAAACCAGAACGGAAGCTGTCAACCTGCGCCAGCGCAGCATCCATCGTTTTCAGAATGCCGTTGCCAGAGTTCAGCTCTTCCATTTTCTGCAGATCTTTGATGCTCAGATCGTCAGTTTTAGCTGCGGTGAAAGTACCACCTGCATCATCCAGGTCCAGAGCGATACCGGTCTGCTTACCCGTGGTGGCATCGGTGTGTACCGCGTAGTAAGAAACGTCGCCGTTCTTATCTGCCAGACCCATCACTTCCATGTTGGCGACAGAAGAGGCATCACCGCCCAGTTCAGTGGCGATAGCTTCCAGGTCCGCAGCTTGCAGCGTATGCTTGTTGCCGCTGGCCAGAGTAATCTCTTTGCCTTCACCGTAGGTCTGCAGTTCACCTTTCAGTGCACTTGGCCCGGTCTGCAGGATATCGCTATCGACTGCGCTCAGGACTTTGCCCGCGGTAACAGTGTCAAGTTTACCAGCACCTGGAGTACCCGCACCTGCACCATCTGATTTCAGCGTAACTTCAGTGGCCTTATCATTAACCTTGTCATAAGCGTAATGATGAGTTGCACCATCTTTATCGGTGGTGCTGTAAAGTTGGATATCAGTACCGGCTGCCGCGCCCACTTCAGTGGCGATGGAAGTCATTGCTGCTGCATCAAGCACGATCTCGTTAGCGCCAGCACCGATAGTATCAGTTGCGCCGATTGAGGTGCCCGATGCTTCCAGCGTTGGCTTGTCGTATTTGCCGTTCAGGGCATTCATTACGCTGTAGTCATCCAGACCCAGTTTTTCCAGGTCCATTGCCGGCAGGTCGATACCGATAGTCTGACCATCTTTCGCGCCGATCTGAATCTGCAGTGAAGAGGTTGAGCCATCCAGTACGTTTACGCCGTTAAATTCAGTGTCTTTGGCGATACGGCCGATTTCGGCCAGACGCGCGGTCACTTCTTCCTGGATAGATTTTTTATCCGATTCTGAGTTGGTGCCGTTCAGCGCCTGCTCGGACAGGCGACGGATGTTCAGCAGGTTGTCATTGATCTCGTTCAGCGCACCCTCTGTGGTCTGCGCCAGGGAGATACCGTCGTTGGCATTACGGGCCGCCTGAGTCATGCCTTCGATGTTGGCAGTGAAGCGGTTGGTGATCGCCTGACCCGCTGCATCGTCTTTGGCGCTGTTAATACGCAGGCCAGAAGAGAGACGCTGGATAGCGGTACCCAGAGAAGCCTGTGATTTGTTCAGGTTAGTCTGAGCCATCAGGCTCAGTGAGTTAGTGTTAATGACCTGGGCCATATTTAAATCCTCTTGAATAGGTTGGATTGTATTAAAAGCTATTAACTTATGCGTCGTTCGTTGTTGCGCATAACTAAGCTATCGGTGGGAATTAAAAATGACTGAAATTTTTTTCGCGGAATAATTTAAATCATCAAATTGCAGTCAACTATGACGCTAATTATCCGTTTAGGGGGGCGGGCTTTCCTTTATACGAAATTCAAAGCGGAGAACAGATGGCACCCGTGTTCGATTAAGGGCGGGCAGTTGTCGCCAGAACTGTAAAAAATTAAACTAAAGTGAAAAATATCCGATGGCTATTTATGTGATAACACATTAACCCTACGAGCAGGAGAGTAAAATGGCCGGGTTTGCAATTCCAGGGCTGGGTTCTGGCGGTACCATCGATTTTGAAAATTTGCTTTCTCAGATTAAAAAAGCCGAGCAGTCAAAGCTGGATCCGTATACCAAAAAGAAAACCGGATTCAATAATCAGGTGTCATCCTGGGGAAAAATCTCCAGCTCGCTGTCGGCGCTCAACGACAATCTGAAAAAGATCGGTGACGATGGCTTCCACGGCGTTACCATCGGCACCAATAAAGCGTTTAAAGCGAGCGCCACTTCCGGCGCGCAGCCCGACAGTTATGAAGTCTACGTTGAGCAGCTGGCGCGCGCGCACAAAATTGGTACCGGGGCTCAGAGTAGCCGCACCGACAATCTTGGCGATCAAAGTGTGGATAAGCGCACGCTGAAGATCAGCGTCGGTGATGGGAAGCCGATGGAGATCGAACTGGAAGAGGATCAGACCTCACTGGATCAGATCGCCAAAAAGATTAATCAGCAGAAAGGCGATGTCACCGCCTCAGTGCGCCCAACCGAGGATGGCAAATTCACCCTGGTGATGACCTCGAAGAAAACCGGGGAAGAGGGCCAGATCAAAGTCGAAGTCGAAGGGGACTCCCGGCTGGGCGATGTGCTGAACTTTGATCCGGCAGCCGCCAGGCCACCGGCAGGGAAAATGGCGACCACGGTTGAAGCGCAGAATGCCATTGTGGTGATTGATGGCGTCAAGCTCAACCGCAGCAGCAACACCATCACCGATGCCATAGACGGTATCACGCTGGAGCTGCAGCAGATCTCTGAAAAAGATAAAGACAGCGGCGAATTCATTTATGAAAACCTCTCTGTTACCAGCGATACCTCCAAATTCAAAGGTGCTGTTGAAGAGTTTGTGAAGCTGTATAACGCCTTCCTGTCTGAGTCCAGCAGCGCCAGTGCGTGGAAACCACCCGCTGAGGGGAAAGAGGATGAACCCAATGCGGGCAACGGCGCGCTGATGGGCAACAGCACGCTGCGCCGTCTGACGGCAGATATGCGGGAAGTGACGGTGGGCAGCAACAGTGAGCTGAGCGAGGTCTTTGCCTCGCTGGCGAAGTTGGGTATCGAAGTCAAAACCGAAGATGCCGCCACCGGCAAGCTGACCATTGACAGTAAAAAGCTGGAGACGGCGGTCAAGGAGAACCCGGCAGAAATTGAAGCCCTGTTCCTCGGCAAAGGCAGCAACGAAGGCATCGCCGACAAGATGCAGAGCATTATCAAAAACTATATTGGTGATTCAGACGCTATTCCAAAAGTGAAAGGCGTGATCGAGCAGATCACCAAAGGACTGCAGGATCAGACCTCCCAGGTCAGCGACCGCATTAAGCAGATGGAAAAGATGATCGATTCCGTGGTGGAGCGTAACCGCAAAGACTTCGAACGCCTCGATCTGGCGATGAGCAAGATGAACAACATGAGCAATCAGCTGGCATCGATGCTGGCCGGGCTTTAACTTTTTTAGCGCCGGGCATCACTGATGTCCGGCAGGAAAACTCACTATGTATAGCAGGACAGGCCAGAGCGCCTACGCGCAGGTATCGCTCGAAAGCCAGCTGGCAGGCGCCACGCCCCATCAGCTGATCACTATGCTGCTGGAGGGCGCGGTGAATGCCATGCTGCGGGCGAAAATCTATTTTGACCAGGGAAATATCGCAAGGAGAGGCGAGATGATCTCACGGGCGATTAATATTATCGACAACGGTCTGCGCTGCGCGCTGAACCATGAGGTTGGCGGCAATATTAGCGAAGAGCTGGAGAGCCTGTACGAATATGTTTCGCGCAATTTGCTGCTGATCAATCTTAATCAGACGCCGGAGGAGTTACCGCACCTGATTGAGATTATGAGCAACATCTCAACCACCTGGAAAGAGATTGAGCCGGCGAAAAAGCAGGTGACTTATGGATAAGACATTGACCTGCGGGCTGCAGAAAGCGGCGCTGTTGAACAGCAATCTGATGGAGCTTACCCGTGAAGGGAAGTGGGACGAGTTTATTGATTCGATGACCGAATATGCCACGCTGCTGAGTGAGGCCATCGCCTGCGATCGTGACGATCTGAGTGAAGATGAGCAGACCCACGTTCGCCAGATTATTGCCGAACTGATGGCCAATGAAGAACTGATGATGCAACGCATGCGCACACGTCTCGACACCCTGCGTAGTGAAATGACCACGTTAAATAAAGGTAAAGCGGCCAGCAATGCGTACGCCGCGCCTTTCACCTCTCTTACCCGTTAATTCCCGGCTGTCACCACTGCTGCAGCGATTTTATTGTTGTAGCAGTGCGTCTATTTGATTACATTTTTCATACAAAAAAAAGCCAGCGGCGTGCTGGCAAATCGTTACAAGGTAAACGCTAAAGGGATGTTCAGACGCTGATGTTATAGGCGCGTGCGGTTGGCGCACGGTGGGCTTCACCGGCAGAGCCGTAAATATTATTGCCGTTTACGCCATCCACCACTTTCTTCAGCTGCTGATTTTTTTTCATATGGATATTCAGCAGCTCTTCGACTTTACCGTTCAGATCTTTGGTTGCCTGGATCTGCCCGGTGACCTGCTGCCAGCAGCTAAACAATTTACCCTGCTGACGATAGGGCGCAGCCATTCTACGCTCGGCTTCTTCCTGACGACGAAGCTCGTCGTAATACTGAATGGTCGACAACAGCTGGCTTTTATTGTCCGTTAATACCTGTAGAGACACAGGATTAATCTGTGGGCGATTCAGCTGATTGACTTCCTCAATCATGATCGCCTCCAGCTCGCTCAGCGACGTTTTCATTTGTGACAATATCGAGTGCAGCTTGTCCATGGCTTAATGGGCTCAGTGTTTAATTAAATTGAAAGATATCCATTACCAGCGAACGGGCAATGTTTTCCGGATCAATGGGCAGCTCGCCGGCTTCCAGTGCAGCACGCACCGCAGCAACGCGCGTATAGTTGATGTCACCGTGGGTATCCGCTTTCATCTGCTGCGTCAGTGCGCTCAGCGTTACGTCGGTTTGCTCATCGAGGGTCGCCTGCACGCGCGCGGTTTCTGCTTCCTGCTGAGGATGACGAATGCGCATATCCTGGGTGGCAGCAATGGCGTTAACAGCGGTAGCGGGAGTAGTACGGTCAATGCTCATGGTGGATCTCGCCTGGTAAAGGGTAAAAGTGACTGCTTATAACCTTCTCATCGGTGATTGCGCGAGAAACTAAAATTATTCTTGCAGAAAAATCACCACCTGGCCGTCAGCGTTCACTTTACCGCTCACGGTCTGACCACCCCGGGTCTGCACTTTCAGCATATCGTCAACCGCGGCGTTAGCCAGCGCCTTGCCCGCGCTGCGAATACGAAAGCCTTTTCCCAGGGTCACAATCTCCACCGTCTGACCATTGCGCAGCCGCCAGTGCTGGCGCAGCTGGTTTTGTCGCAGCGGGCTGCCTGCCGCAATGGCGCGCGTGGTTATCTGACCGATGATCTCTGCGGCATCAAAAATAATCCCATCGGGCTGGTGCTCAAGGCTGCCGGTGAACGGTTCAATATCGCCTGCGGAAACCCGGCTGCCCGCTGCCAGGCGGTTTTTCGCCAGCCACCAGGTTCCCTGCGCCCGCACCTGAATGGTCAGGTAGTGGCGCCGCGCGCCACACGTTGCCACCACGCTGCGCCGCCCGACCAGGCGGCGCTCATTCCCCGCCAGGGTCAGCACCGGTTCGGCGCAGAGTGCAGACAGCTGCCTCGCCGGGCTTAACAGCGTCGCGACCTGCACCAGATTGCGCTTCTCACCTGTTGGCCGACCTTTATTAAGCAGGCCGTTAATGGTTGTCAACAGGCGCTGCTCGCTGGCAGAAAGTGCCTGGGTGCTGGCATACAGCGAGGTGCTAAGAGACAGCGTCAGCAGCAGAAAAGAGGAACGAAAAAACATAATAATAAAGTGCTCTGGTTGCCGGGTATAAATCATGCCAACTCGGTGATTGATGATTAAATTATAAACTAACTATTGCGAATGTTATTACGCTAAATGCAGACACTTCTGTCGCCAATTAATGGTGTCGTTATTTGATATATCTCGCCGGAAATTTTAACCCGCTAAAAGCGCTTATTTCTGTCAGTTCTTTGCAGTGTAATATTTGAACTGCGCTGGCTAAAATATGACGGTTAAATTTTCAGGCGCGAGGCCTAACTTCGATGATTAATAAACTTGATGATGCGTTTCGCTTTCAGCAGGAGGCGTTGAGTTTGCTCTCGCGTCGGCAGGAAGTGCTGGCGTCAAATATTGCCAATGCCGATACGCCCGGCTATATGGCGCGCGATATCGATTTTTCTCAGCAGTTACAAAACTCGCTGGCGAATCAGTCAATGGCGAAATCACCGGTGTCACTCTCATTAACCTCTAACCGCCATATTGAGGGGCAGGGCAAGATTTTTGACGATGCCAGTCTGCTGTACCGCATTCCGGACCAGCCCAGCGCTGACGGCAATACCGTTGATATGGATCGCGAGCGTATCAGCTTTGCCGATAACAGCGTGAAATATCAGTCGAGCCTGACCTTCCTCGGTGCGGATATTAAAAAAATGATGAGCGTCCTCGCTTAGGGAGAATCATAAAAATGTCGTTATTTAGCGTATTTGATATTTCAGGATCGGCCATGACCGCCCAGTCAAAACGACTGAACGTCAGCGCCAGCAATATGGCTAACGCCGACAGCGTGGCCGGTCCGGACGGGCAGCCGTATCGCGCCCGTCAGGTCACTTTTGAGGTGGATACTCACGCCGGGGGCGATATCGGTGGGGTAAAAATCGGTGAGGTGGTGGAAAGTACCGCGCCGGACCGGCTGGTGTATGAGCCGGGCAATCCGCTGGCGGATCGGCAGGGCTACGTGCGCATGCCCAACGTCAATGTGGTGAGCGAAATGGTCAACACGCTCTCCGCCTCCCGCAGCTATCAGGCCAATGTCGAAGTGATGAACTCCGCGAAGTCGCTGATGTTGAAAACTCTGTCACTCGGCCAGTAAGGATAATTTTATGGCAGTTTCTCCATTAGATAACAACAGCGGTAGCGGTGTCGGTTCCGGCAGCAGCGCTGCCGATCTGACCGACAGCTTTATGAAGCTGCTGGTGGCGCAGATGCAGAATCAGGACCCGACCAACCCGATGGATAACAACCAGCTGACCTCCCAGCTGGCCCAGTTCAATACCGCCGCCGGGGTGGAGAACCTCAATAAAACGGTCACCTCCGTTGGTGGGCTGCTGATGAATATGCAGCAGATGAGTTCCGCCTCCTGGGTGGGCCGTGAAGTGATGGTTGAGGGGGAGCAGAAAGTCAGCTGGCATCAGAACGCCATGAATGCTGACAAGCCACTGAAGTTTGCGCTCGGCGGCGAAGCGGAGAAAGTCACCGTGACGCTGACCGATGCAGCAGGTAAGGCCTATACCGCCGAGCTGAAAGGGTCGAAGACGAAAGCGGGTATTAACGAGTTCAGCCTCGACGACCTGGAGAACTTCAAACCGTCTGAGCCAGAAGCAGACATGGAATACACCGTCACCTACAGTGCCACCAGCGCTGAGGGTGAAGCACCCAAGGTTGCCGGTTTAATCGCCGAGAAGATTGAAGGGGTTTCGTTCAGCAGCTCCGGTGCAGTTCTGCAGCTGGCCAATGGCAAAACCACGACGATGCTGGACATTTTCCTCATTCGCTAACCACTCACATATTCTTACACGCTGGAATTTTACTATGAGCTTTTCACAAGGCCTGAGCGGCCTCAATGCGGCATCGCGCGCGCTGGACTCGGTGGGTAACAACATTGCCAACTCACAAACCTATGGGTTTAAAGCGGGGTCAGTCTCCTTCGCCGATATCTTCGCCGGTGCGCAGGGCATGGGCGTGCAGGTAGCCGGTACCAGCCAGAACTTCAACGATGGCGGTTTAACCAGCACCGGGCGTAATCTCGATCTCGGCATCAGCGGCAACGGTTTTTTCCGCCTGATGGATGAAGCAGGGCAGGCGTACTACAGCCGTAACGGCCAGTTCGATACCGATGTTAATGGCTACATCACTAACATGAGTAATGGCCTGCGCCTGACCGGCTATCAGGCCACCGGCACGCCACCGGCGATTCAACCGGGCGCGGGCGTGGGGCCGATTCAGATTAATAAGACCGGTATGCCGCCAGTGGCATCCACCAGCGGCAAACTGACCGGCAACCTGAAGTCAGGTGAAGAGATTGTCACGAAAACCCCTTTCGATCCGAAAGATGGCGATACCTACAGCTACTCCAGCCAGGTTGAAGCCTATGATAGCCAGGGTAACCGCCACACTGTTGATATCTACTATGTCAAAACCGCCGATAACCAGTGGACGGCATACAGCAACGACAGCACATCACCGACCACTCCCGTGAGCTATAAGTCTGTCGATCTCCAGTTCGATACCAACGGAAAACTGATTACCGATCCGGCCGAACTGTCCGTGCTGGGCGGCGCTTTCAACGGCGCAGCACCGCTCAGTATGACCCTCGACCTTTCAGGACTGACGCAGAACTCGGGTGAGAATGCGATGGATCCTGCCACCATCGATGGCCACGCGCCGGGCAAATACGTCAACTTCCAGATCGGCGATAACGGCGAAATCGTTGCCAACTATGACAATGGTGAAAAACAGCTGATTGCCCAGGTGGTACTGGCAAACTTCACCAACCCGGGCGGGCTGCAGCAGAACGGCAATAACACCTGGGTCGAATCACCGCAGTCCGGCCCTTCCGTGGTCGGCATCGCCGGCACTGGCAGCTTCGGTAAGCTGACCGGAGGGGCGCTGGAAAGCTCCAACGTCGATCTCGGCGCTGAAATGGTCAACATGATCGTCTATCAGCGCAACTACCAGTCCAACTCTCAGACCATCAAAACCCAGTCTGAGCTGTTGCAGACCCTGGTTAACCTGCGATAACGGCGGCAGATAATGGATCGCGCGATATATACCGCCATGAGCGCCGCCAATGCGGCGCTGAACCGTCAGGCCGTCACCGCCAATAATCTGGCTAACAGCTCCACTACCGGCTTTCGTGCCCAGCTGGCGGCTTTCCGCTCGGTGCCCATCGAGGGTGAAACGCACGCCACCCGTGCGCTGGTGGCTGAGAGCACGCCATACCACGACAACAGCATGGGGCCGATTAATCACACCGGGCGCAGCCTCGATGTCGCTCTGCCGCAGGGCGGCTGGCTGGCCGTGGCGATGGCCGACGGGCAGGAAGCTTACACCCGCAACGGGGCGATTCAGGTGGATAGCGAAGGGGCGCTGAGCATTAACGGTTTTCCGCTGATGGGCGACGGCGCACCGCTGACCGTGCCGCCGCAGTCCGCCGTGACCATTGCGCCGGACGGCACGCTGACGGCGCTCGGCGCCGGGGATGACCCAACGGCGGTGACGCCGATCGGGCGTATCAAGCTGGCGCAGGCGGAGATGCAGAGCCTGCTGCACGGCGATGATGGGCTGTTCCACCCGGCTGGCGGCGGTGCGCTGGCCGCCGATGAAGCGATGCGCCTCAGCCCCGAAGCACTGGAAGGCAGCAATGTCAGCCCGGTCAAATCGATGACCGAAATGATCGCCACCGCACGCAGCTTCGACATGAACATGAAAACTATTCGTACCGCCGATGAAAATGCCAAACAGGCTAACCAGCTTTTAAGCGTGAGCTAATGCCCGCGCAGGAGTCTTAACATGATCCGTTCTTTATGGATTGCAAAAACCGGTCTGGAAGCCCAGCAGACCAATATGGATGTTATTTCTAATAACCTCGCCAACGTCGGCACCAACGGCTTCAAGCGCCAGCGCGCGGTATTCCAGGACCTGCTGTACCAGACCATGCGCCAGCCGGGGGCACAGGCTTCCGAGCAGACCACGCTGCCAACCGGCATGCAGCTGGGTACGGGCGTGGCGCCGGTGGCGACCGAGCGTCTGCACACCCAGGGTTCCCTGACGCAGACCAGCAGCGACTACGACATCGCCATTCAGGGTAAAGGCTTCTTTCAGGTACAGATGCCGGATGGCACCACCGCGTATACCCGCGACGGGTCGTTCAAGCGCAATGAAAACGGCCAGATGGTTACCGCCGAGGGAAACCCGGTGCAGCCGGATATTACCGTGCCGCTGGACGCGCAGAAGCTGACCGTCGGTGAAGACGGGATTGTCACCGTGACCCTACCAGGCCAGGCGGCGGCGCAGCAGGTCGGGCAGCTGACGCTCAGCACCTTTATCAACGATGCCGGTCTGGAGAGCATCGGCGGCAACCTGTATGTGGAAACTCAGGCCTCCGGTGCACCGAATGAAGCCACGCCGGGCATGGATGGCGCAGGCCGCCTCAAGCATCAGTATGTGGAAACCTCCAACGTCAATGTCGCGGAAGAGCTGGTCACCATGATCCAGGTTCAGCGCGCCTATGAGATCAACAGTAAGGCGGTTTCGGCTTCTGATCAGATGCTCCAGCGCCTTGCGCAGCTGTAATCCTCACCTGTACCCGTCAGTGCGCAAGCCTGGCGGGTTTCGGACCGTTAAGTTGCCAATAAAATGAATATATTCAGTGCGTTTTATCGTCGTGGGCGTGCCGCCAGCGCCGCCCTGAGCGCGGCGATGTTCCTCAGTGGCTGCGCGCATATTTTGCAGCAGCCTTTAGTACAGGGCCCGACCAGCGCAGCACCGTTAGCGATGGCTGCGACCCGTGCAAACGGCTCGCTGTTTCAGAGTGGGCAGGGGATGAACTATGGCTATCAGCCGATGTTTGAAGACAGGCGGCCGCGTAACGTCGGCGACACGCTGACTATCCTGCTGCAGGAGAACGTCAGCGCCAGCAAAAGCTCCAGCGCCAGCGCCAACCGTAATGGCTCGGCCGGGGCCGGGTTGACTGCCGTGCCGGATTCGGTAGGCGGTTTTCTGGGTAACGGCAAGTTAGATTTCGCAGCCAGCGGCAAGTCGGATTTTGCCGGTAAGGGCGGCGCTGCGGCGCGCAACACCTTCACCGGCACCCTCACCGTGACAGTGATGAACCTGCTACCCAACGGCAATCTGCAGGTGGTGGGTGAAAAGCAGATTGCCATTAACCAGGGCACCGAGTTTATCCGCTTCTCCGGGGTGGTGAATCCGCGCACCATCAGCGGCAATAACACCGTGTCCTCCATCCAGGTGGCTGATGCGCGTATCGAATACGTGGGCAATGGCTACATCAATGAAGCGCAGAACATGGGCTGGCTGCAGCGCGTGTTATTGAACCTCTCACCATTCTGATATGACGATGAAAAAACAAACTTTTTTACTCTGCACCATGCTATTAAGCGCGATGGCGATGCTGGCGCCAACCTGCGTTCACGCCGAGCGCATCCGCGACCTGGTGACGGTGCAGGGCGTGCGATCTAACTCGCTGATGGGCTACGGCCTGGTGGTCGGGCTGGACGGCACCGGCGATCAGACCATGCAGGCGCCCTTTACCGGGCAGAGCCTGAATAACATGCTGTCCCAGTTGGGCATCACTGTACCGGCTGGCACCAATATGCAGCTGAAAAATATTGCGGCGGTGATGGTGACGGCGGAGATGCCCGCTTTTGCCCGTCCCGGTGACCGCATCGATATTGTGGTTTCGTCACTCGGCAATGCCAAAAGCCTGCGCGGCGGCACGCTACTGATGACGCCACTAAAGGGGGCGGATGCGCAGATCTATGCGCTGGCGCAGGGCAACGTGCTGATCTCCGGCAGCGGTGCGCAGGCGGGCGGCAGCCGGGTACAGGTTAACCAGCTCAACGGCGGGCGCATTAGCGGCGGTGCCAGCGTTGAACGTGCGGTGCCGAACGATTTTGCCAGCCAGAGCGCGCTGCGTCTGCAGCTCAACGACACCGATTTTTCGCTGGCACAGCTGATCAGCGATGAGATTAACCGCCGTTTTAGCGGTGCGGCGATGCCGGAAGATGCGCGTACTGTACGCCTGTTTGCCCCGGCTGATGGCCCCTCGCGCGTGCGCTTTCTCGCCAATATTCAGGATATCCCGCTGCGCGTGGGGATCCAGGATGCCAAAGTGATCGTCAACTCGCGTACCGGGGCGGTAGTGATGAACCGCCACGTGACGCTGGATTCCTGCGCGGTGGCATACGGCGGCCTGACGGTAGAAGTGTCGCAGAATAACCAGGTCAGCCAGCCGGATACGCCGTTTGGCGGTGGCGAAACCGTGGTGGTGCCAAAGACTGATATCTCGGTGCGCGATAGCGGCGGCGCTCTACAGCACGTCAGCAGCAGCACCGATCTCAACAATGTGGTGCGGGCGCTCAACGGCCTGGGGGCAACGCCAAACGAGCTGATGTCGATCCTCGAAGCGATGAAAAGCGCGGGCTGCCTGCACGCCAGGCTGGAGACCAACTGATGAGCGAGATCGACCAGTTTAATACGGCTTCCTGGGATTTGCGCTCGCTGGACCCGCTAAAGCTGAAGGCGGGGAGCAGCGAGTCACCGCAGGCGCTACGCGCCGCCGCGAAGCAGATGGAGGGGATCTTCGTACAGATCATGCTGAAAAGCATGCGTGATGCCGGGTTTAAGGATGGCCTGATGCATAGCCAGGCCTCGGAGATGTACACCTCGATGCACGATCAGCAGCTGGCGCAGGACCTGGCGCAAAAAAGCCCGCTCGGCTTTGCCGATATGATCGTGCGCCAGATGGGGGGAGAGGTGAAGGATCCGGCCGGGCAGGCGCAGCGCATTGCCGCGCCGGCCCCGGGGCCTTATTCACTCCCTCATGCGCCATTGAACGCCACCTCAGTGGCGGCAAGTACACGGGCCACGCCGGTCAGCGCGATGACTGCCCAGAGCAGCAGCTCACAGCCGTTTATCTCCCGCCTGCTGCGCCCGGCACTGCAGGCCGCGCAGAGCAGCGGCATCCATCCGCATCTGATTCTGGCTCAGGCGGCGCTGGAGTCGGGATGGGGAAAACGCGAAATTCTCACCGGGGAGGGCAAGCCAAGCCACAACCTGTTCGGCATCAAGGCCAGCGGAGACTGGCAGGGCAAAACCACCGAAATTACCACCACCGAATATATCAACGGCACGCCGCAGAAAATCCAGGCGGCGTTTCGCGTTTATGACTCCTACGGCGAGGCATTAAGTGACTATGCGCGGCTGCTGAAGAACAACCCACGCTATCAGAAGGTCGTGCAGTCATCCTCTGCCGAGCAGGGCGCACGCGCGCTGCAGGCGGGGGGCTACGCCACCGATCCGGCCTATGCCAACAAGCTGATCAATATTATCCAACAGGTCAAAGGCAATATTACCCAGGGCTTGCAGGCGTATAAAACCGACCTGTCACAACTTTTTTAGTAAAGACGTTTTAGTAAATTTGTGAATCACCGATGAAGTAATAAGGACAGTAAAAAACAGGCGCCGTCTGAACCCTGATTCGGGCCGCGCACGATGAATTTCGTGGATAAAATATGAATCTATTTAATTTAGCCAAAAGTGGTCTCAGTACCGCGAATTCCGCAATATATGTCATCGGTAACAACATCAATAATGCGACAAACGCCGGTTACAGCCGCCGCGATATTATTATTGGCGAAGCGGGCGGGTTGAGCACCGGCAATGGCTTTTACGGTTACGGTGCCCAGGTTAACGGCGTCTATCGTAATAATGACAGTTTCCTGAACGGCCAGCTACGGGGGGCAAACAGCAACTTTGGCGCGCTGGTTGGCCGCTATGAGCAGCTGGCGGAGATCGACGATATGATGGGCAACAGCGATGCTAACCCCTCAGTATCGCTGGATAATTTCTTTAAATCGCTGAAAACCCTCAGTAGTGAACCGGATTCGCCAGCCGCGCGTCAGTCGGCATTTAACACCATGGGTTCAGTCAGCTACCAGTTTAATACCACCAGCAAACGTCTTAGCGGCCTGGAAAAAAGTACCAATAGCCAGATAGAGCAGAGCGTTAAAGAGATTAACGATGCCACCACCCAGCTGGCGAAGCTGAATGAAGAGATCGAGAAAATCACCGCGCAGCACGGTACTCCACCGGGCGATCTGCTGGATGCGCGCGATAACCTGCTGGATTCACTCAGCGGGCAGATGGGCATTCAGATCGCGGAAAATAAAGAGACTGGCCGCGTGGATGTCGCGATGCCGGATGGCCGCCCGCTGGTGTCCGGCAACCGCTCGTTCAAGCTGGAAACCTCTGTCTCTGATGCCAACCCTAATAAAACCGTGGTGTCGTATGTTGATGGCAGCGGCAATGCCAGGGAGCTGAATGAGGAACGTTTCACCGCTGGCAAGCTGGGCGGGCTGTTTAAATTCCGTAACGACGATCTGAGCCAGGCACGTAACGAGCTGAACCAGATGGCGTTGCAGATGGCAGCACGCTTTAACGAGGTCAACCGTGACGGCTTTGATGCTGACGGAACACGAGGCGGCGATCTCTTCAAGATCCCGGACCCGAGCGCTTACGCCAACCGCAATAATGGCGGTGATGCCAACCTGATGCCGCGTTTCAATGGCCCTGCCGGCAGCGTGAATGCCGAGGATTACACCATCACCCGCACCGCCAGCGGTTGGGAAGTGAAGGGGGCGGACGGCCGGGTGGTTCCACACACCACTAACCCAATGGGCGAGCTTGAGTTTGACGGTCTGTCCATTGGCGTCAGCGGTGCGCCGCTTGAAGGCGATAGCTTTATGCTCAATCCGGCTGAGGGCGTTGCGGAAGGTCTGGACGTGGCAATTACCAGCGGCGATCGGATTGCCGCGGCGGGCACCTTTGATGGCGGTGAATCCGATAATACCAACCTGGAAAAACTGCTAGGTATCCAGGATGAAAAACTGATTGGTAAAGCCACGCTGAGCGAAGCCTATGCCAGCCTGGTCAGCGCCATTGGTTCGTCAGCCAGCTCACTTAAGGCCGACCTGAAAACGGCGGAAAGCGTACTGACCGAACTGGGTGAAAAGTGGCAGTCGGTGGTTGGGGTAAATATTGACGAAGAAGGGATGAAGCTGCGCATGTTTTCTCAGTATTACAATGCCAACGCGCAGATCCTGCAAACCGCTACCGACATGTTTGATGCTCTACTGGCCATTCGATAACGGCCCAGATAATTGAGGAAAGAGTATGCGCCTTAGTACGCAACATATGTTTAACCAGAGCGTCAAAACCATGTCGGCGCGCATTAATGAAACTTACAGCGTTTACTCACGTTTATCCGCAGGTAAAACCTTGATGGCCGCCTCGGATGACCCGCAGGGCGCGGCAGATGCGGTGAAGTATCAGAATGCGCTGGCAAAAATGGAGCTGTACAGCAACACGCGCTCAACCGTCATGGGGAACATGCAGCAGGCCGATTCCGTGCTGCAGTCGATGAGCCAGCTGGTATCAAAAGAGCTGAACAGCAAGATCCTTGCGGCGATGAACGGGACGGCATCGAAGGAAGATCTCGCCGCGCTGGGTAAAGAGATTAGCGGCATCACCAGCAGCCTGACGGATTTAGCCAACTCCCGCGATGGCAGCGGGCGTTACCTGTTCTCCGGTTTCAAAACTGATATCGCACCGTATGACGATCTGGGTAACTACATGGGCGGCGATACGGCACAGCGGCAGACCATCGACGAAGGGACCGAAATCCAGACCGGGCACCTGGGCAAGGATATCTTTAACAGTGGTGAGCCGGACGATCTGTTTAAAAATCTGCAGGCGGCGGCGGCGGCGCTGACGGCCGACCCGATCGATCCGGATGCGGTGAAACTGGCGCTGGGCGATGCCAACCGCGCGGTTGATGCCGGTATCAGCAGCATTGGTAAGGTTCAGTCCGAGCTGGGTACCCATATGCAGCAGATTGAACGACTCAATATGCAGGGTGATGCCGATCGCGACGCAATGATGGAAAAACTGACCAATGTGCTGGGTGCGGATATGGGCACCATGGCCCGCCTGTCCGGTGACGCAAAAATGTCGCAGTATGCGATGGAATCCTCAATGCTGGTATTCCAGGCGATGCAGAAAATGACGCTGTTCAGGTCATAACCCTCTTTCCTCCTTATTTGTATAGGCGTATCCCACCGGGGGCTCACTCTCCCGGCGGGATAGCGTATGGACACTATGTTGAAGAATCTAAAAATACAAAGCGCAATCAGCCTGATCATCGGTCTGTTTGCCCTGGTGCTGTTACTCACCACTGTTTTTTCCGTCTATAACGCCACGGGAAATAACAAAAATCTCCAGCGCATTGTTGTTTCATCGGTGAATGACCGCTCGCTCAGGGATGCTGCCTATAACATCAGTTCCAGCTTTGGCCACATTAACGGACTGATGCTGCAACAGCAGCTGGGCAATCCGGCATCACCTGAGATGGTGCAGACGGCTGACCGGATCCTGAAAAACGCCCGCGAGCGCATGGATCTGTTTATGTCCTCACCGTTTAATACCGCTGAAGAGGCTAACGCGGCAAATGAGGTTAAGGCGGTGTTTGAAGCGCTGTATAAAACAGCGATGCTGAAAAAAAATCACATCGCTAACCCTGCCGCCTACACGGGCTCACTGGAAGATGAAGTGCAGAACCGTAATCTGCTGCGGGAAAAAATGGCGACCTATGCGGGATACTCAGACAGTAACGATCGGGAATATCTGGATGAAGCGGAGAAAGATTACCAGCAGATGATCGCGCTGGGCGTGACCGTATTGATTGGCGCACTGCTGATGCTGTTTATTGTGCGGATCTGGTTGAAACGTACCCTCGCTAACCGTCTGGAACTGACGATCTACTCGCTGGAAACCATCGCAGCGGGCGATCTCAGCAAAGTGGTAGAGAGCGGTGCCAGTAACGAAATCGGTCTGATGCTGAAGGCGCTGGAGCAGATGCGTACCTCGCTGACCGCGACCATCTCGGGCATTCGTGAAAGCGTGCTGGGTATTCATAAAAACGCGCGTGAAATCTCTACTGGTAACAGCGATCTCTCGTCACGTACCGAAGAGCAGGCATCTGCACTGCAGCAAACCGCCGCCAGCATGGAACAGATTAAAACCACCGTGCGCCAGAATGCAGACAACGCGCACACGGCGCGCCAGCTGGCAGAAAGCGCCAGCGGCAATGCGCGCAACGGCGGTGAGGCGATGCACAATCTTGAGCAGATTATGCAGCAGATCACCAGCAGTTCACGTCAGATAGCCGACATCAACGGTGTGATTGACAATATTGCCAATCAAACCAATATCCTGGCGCTGAATGCCGCCGTTGAAGCGGCGCGTGCCGGTGAGCAGGGCCGCGGTTTTGCGGTGGTGGCGGAAGAGGTGCGTAACCTGGCGAAGCGCAGCGCGGAAGCGGCAAAAGAGATTAATCAGCTGATTAATACCTGTGTGGCGACCATGGACACCGGTTCGCGTCAGGTGGTACAGGCCAGCGCCGTGATGCAGGAGATTGTCTCTTCCGTGACTCAGGTCACCGAAATTATGGGTGAAATCACCTCAGCTTCTGATGAGCAGAGTGCCGGTATCAACCAGATTTCTCAGGCGGTGAATGAGATGGATCTGGTCACTCAGCAGAATGCGGCAATGGTGGAAGAGGCGGCGATGGCCTCCGGCGAGCTGGAGATGCAATCTGATGCGCTGGAAAACCTGGTGTCGCAGTTTGTCCTCAGTGACGCGCAGCAGCCGCAGACTGTGGCAACTTCACGGGTAGCACCGGGGCGTACTTTTAAACCGCCAGTAACGGATAATGACAATGATAATTGGGAAACGTTTTAATCCTGAGAATTAGCGTCAATAGTGTCGATTATTATCGCTGTTAATCATCTTAATTATCATTCTGTAATCAAAGTGAAAGATTAGCCGTTTTTATAAAGTCTTTTTGCACTATTTAAATGCGGTATTTCACCTGATAATTCTTGCTGGTATTATCAGCTGAGAATGGTAGCGTGGACGGAATATATACTTCAGGTGGCATTGAAGATAAAACGGCGTTGTGGGCGAAATATAAGCATATCGCCCGCCAGGAAGCCCTTCGCTTACAGAAGCGTTTACCTGCCAGCGTTGAGCTTGACGATTTGATTCAGGCCGCATCACTGGGGTTTTTATCTGCCATCGATAGTTTTGATCCGAAGAAAGGTGTGACGTTAAGTGCTTACCTTTCACAAAAAATTCGCTGGTCATTAATGGATGAATTGCGCGAGCGTGACTGGGTACCCAGACGAGTGCGCAAACACGCGCGCGAAATGACCGTCATGATCCAGCAAATAGAGCAGGAAAAGGGCGGGGAAGCCAGTGAAGCTGATATTGCTGAAAGAATGGATGTCAGCGTTCAGGAACTGCAGCAGATGCTGGCGGATACCAATAGCAGCCAGGTCTATTCGCTGGATGAATTACAAGAGCAGTTTGCAGACGCTTACGAACGCGTCGATGAAGAACATGAGTCGTTAAATCCGCTTAACCAGGCGATGCAGGATAATCTGATCGGTAAAATCAGCGAACATATCAGTATGATCCCGGAGAGAGAGCAGAGGATTTTGCAGCTCTATTATCAGCAGGATTTAAACATGAAGGAAATTGGGCTGGTGTTTGGGCTTACTGAAACGCGAGTCAGCCAGCTCCACAGCCTGGCGATAAAAAGAATAAGAGCAAGAATGGATGCTTCTCGACCATACTGATAATACTGTCTGGCAGAGAAAATAATAATCGCACTGTCCATTTTTTGTTCTATAAGTGTGTTTATATTTTTAAGATGGTTCTTGTTATATTAATACCCTTCAAATTAATAATGATTAATTTTTATTAATATTGATTAATATCAATGAGATAGGTCGATGTTTTGCATGAAACAATCTTTGGGTGTGTTGTGGTCTGAAACTAAGCTGGTTAGGATGCTCGCACATTTTGATGCAGCCGCCGTTTGGTGTTGAACGTATTCTCTTTGGTTTTTCCATGCTGGATGATATTCGCGTGGCTAAACAGGGGGGACAATACCAAAACGTTCTCTGCGTCAGCTTAAGTAATCAGGGTGTGATTGGCTACTTCTCCTAATCACATGTCCATTATCAGCTGCGTAAAGTTGAGAAACTTCAAATGCCAAATTTTGATGAAAGCCTGCAAAGTATTCATGATATTAACCTGTCCTACCTGCTTCTGGCACAGCAACTTATTCGCAAGGATAAATTTGCCGCTGGTTTCCGCCTCGGTTTGTCCGAAGGGACGATCGATAATCTGAAGGAACTGTCGCTGCCACAGTTAATGAAGCTGGCATCGACAAATCAGCTTATTTGCCGTCTGCGCGTGGACGATGAAGTGGTGATTGAAAACCTGACTAAAGATTCGCGTATTGAAGCGCTCCAGCAGATTCACACCGGTATTATTTTATCCACTGATTTACTGAACAATCTGTGCCTGCACCATAACGCTGTCAATGAGGGTGAGAAAAATGTGCGATAACAAAAGCCTGCTCGAAGAGATTCATGAGGTCAATATTGCCATGGAACTGATTACCCTGGGGGCCAGAATGCAGGTACTGGAATCAGAAACCTCATTGAGCCGCCGTCGTTTATTGCGCTTGTATAAAGAACTGCGTGGCTGTCCCCCCCCGAAAGGCATGCTGCCATTCTCCGAAGACTGGTTTATGTCCTGGGAGCAGAATATTCATTCGTCGATGTTTTATAACATCTGCCTGTATCTGCAAAAGACGGAAAATGGCCGACCGATTGAGACGCTGATGAAGGCTTACCGTCTTTATCTGGAACAGTGCTATCCGCGTTCCGCAGAAAAACCCGTGCTGGGATTAACCCGTGCATGGACCTTATTACGCTTCGTAAGCTGCGGCATTATTTCTCAAAAGCCTTGCAGCGTGTGCAAAGGCGGGTTTGTGGTGTCGACTGAATACATCAAAAATCCCTTTACCTGCAGCCTGTGCAGCCCTCCTTCGCGTGCGCTGAAACGCTCACAGGCCAGTAGCCAGGATTATGTTAACGCATTCAACCAGCAGCAGCTGGCGGCATCCGCTTAACCGACCCGGCAGTTTACGAGATGGCTGTTACACGATGGTGGCCGAGATGCCGACATCGGACTTGAAGAGTAGATAGGAGTCGTTGTGTTAGTTATTATTGGCTATCTTGTTGTAATTGTTACAGTATTTGGCGGGTTCATGATGTCTGGCGGCAACCTGGCCTCACTGTTTCAGCCGATTGAGCTGTTGATCATCGGCGGTGCAGGCGTTGGCGCATTCATTGTCGGTAATAACGCTAAATCACTTAAAGCAACGGGTAAGGCGCTGGGGCGCCTGTTTGTCGGGCGCAGCTACAATAAAGCGGTCTATATGGACCTGATGGCGCTGCTGTTTCTGCTGCTGTCGAAGAGCCGCATTAATGGGCTGATGTCGCTGGAAAAAGATATTGAAGAACCCGCCAGTAGTGACATCTTTGCTGCCTACCCCCGACTGCTTAACGACCCTATCCTAATCAATTTTGTGCTCGACTACTTCCGTCTGATGATCAGCGGCAGCATGAACTCCCATGAGATCGAAGATCTGATGGACGAAGAGATCGAAACCCGCCAGGAGGAGCTGGAAGTCCCGGCCAACAGCCTGAACACCGTCGGCGATGCTTTTCCGGCATTCGGTATTGTTGCCGCGGTGATGGGCGTGGTAAATGCGCTGGCCGCCGCCGACCGCCCCGCGGCCGAACTGGGTATGCTGATCGCCCACGCGATGGTCGGTACCTTCCTCGGTATTCTTCTCGCTTACGGCTTCGTGCTGCCGTTGGCCACGCTGCTGCGCCAGAAGAGCAGCGACCAGCTCAAAATGATGCAGTGCATTAAGGTGACGCTGCTCTCCAGCCTGAACGGCTATGCGCCGCAGATTGCCGTCGAATTTGGTCGCAAAACGCTGTACACCAGCGAACGCCCATCGTTCGAAGAGCTGGAAAACCACGTGCGTGAGGTCAAGAGCAATGCCAGCGTCAGTGGTAAAACGGCGGAAGCGACGGAATGAAGGGCACCACGACCATCATCCGTTCGCGCAAGCGCAAGCATAAAAAACATGCGCATCATGGCGGCACCTGGAAAATCGCTTACGCCGATTTTATGACCGCGATGATGGCCTTCTTCCTGGTGATGTGGCTGCTTTCATCCTCTACCCCGATGCAGCGCGAGCTGATCGCAGACTACTTCCGCATGCCGCTTAAGCCCACCATGGCCAACGGTAACAAAACCAGCTACAGCGACAGCATCATTCCGGGGGGCGGTGACGACCCGATGAAGCAGGATGGCGAAGTGTTCAAGCACAAGGTCGATAATCTGGACCGCTTTAAGAACGTGCAGAGCCTGAAAAGTGCCAAAGCGCTGCTGGAGGCGATGATTGAAACCGACCCGCGCCTCAGCGACTTCAAATCCAACCTGCTGCTGACGCTCACCGACGATGGTCTGATGATTCAGATCACCGACAGCCAGGAGCGGCCGATGTTCCGCACCGGCAGCGAAACGCCCGCGCCCTACATGAACGGCATCCTGCATGCACTGGTACCGCTACTTAACCAGTTGCCCAACCCGATCAGCCTGACCGGGCACACCGATTCCCTGCCTTACGCCGGGGGTAACGGCGGCTACAGCAACTGGGAACTCTCTGCGGGCCGTGCGAATGCTGCGCGCCGCGTCCTGGTGAAGGCCGGGCTGGATGACGAGCGCTTCCTGCGCGTGATCGGCACCGGCAGCCGCATGGGGCTGACGAGCATCAGCCCGGACAACCCGATGAACCGTCGCATCAGCATTCTGGTCCTGAGCAAGCTGAAAGAGCGCCAGGTGCTGCAAGAGAATACTGTCCTGCAGCAGCCGGACGCCAGGCTGCCGCAGGGCACAACCGTGACCGCAGTGCAGGGTGATAATCATGGACGTGAATGAATTTTCTCAGGTGTTCTTCGCCGAAGCGGAGGAGCTGCTCACCGAGATGGAGCAGCAGCTGCTGCAGCTGGATACCGTTAATCCGGATATCGAACAGCTGAACGGCATCTTCCGCGTGGCCCACTCGCTGAAGGGCGGGGCAGGGACCTTTGGTTTTGATGTGCTGCAGGAGACCACGCACATTCTGGAGAACCTGCTGGATAAAGCGCGCTGCGGCGAAATGCAGCTGAGCCGCGAGATGATTAACCTTTTTCTGGAAAGTAAGGACATTATGCAAGCGCAGCTGGAAGCCTACCAGTCGTCGCAGGAACCGGATGAAGAGAGCTTCCGCTATATCTGCGAAGCACTTCAGCAAATCGCGCAGCTGGAGAAGGGCTGCGCGACTGCGGATGTTCCCGCCGCTGCCCCGGCAGCAGACGCTCCTGCCCGCCATGACCGTCTGATGATTACGCTGTCGCGGCTGGGTCACGATGATCGGACGCTGCTGCGCGATGAGCTGGCGAACCTCGGTGAAATTATCAGCTATCAGCCAGCGGAAGCAGGGATGACGGTGGAGCTGGAGACCAGCGTTGCGGCTGATGATATCAGCGCGGTGCTGTGCTTTGTGCTCGATGAATCACAGATTGCGATCCAGCCGATCGCCGCCGCCGCTGTGCCACCCACTCCCCCTGCGCCGCCGGCGCCCGTTACACCGCCGGTGACAGAAGCCGCAGTAAAATCTGCTGCCCCTAAACGCCCGGCTAATACCGAATCCGGCAGCATCCGCGTGGCGGTGGAAAAGGTGGACCAGATTATTAATCAGGTCGGCGAGCTGATTATCACGCAGGCGATCTTCTCACAGCTGACGGCGCAGCTCGACCCAGCCAAATACGGCATGCTGCTCAGCAGCGTGGCCCAGCTGGAACGCAACGCGCGCGAGCTGCAGCAGTCGGTAATGTCGATCCGCATGATGCCGATGGATTACGTATTTAGCCGCTTCCCGCGTCTGGTGCATGACCTCGGCAGCCGCCTGAATAAAGACGTGGCGCTGACGCTGAAAGGCGGTTCGGCCGAGCTGGATAAGAGCCTGATCGAACGCATTATCGATCCGCTGACGCATCTGGTACGCAACAGCCTCGATCACGGTATTGAAGAGAGAGAGGAGCGCCTGCGTAAAGGTAAAAGCGCAACCGGCAATCTGACGCTGTCGGCAGAGCATCACGGCGGCAATATCGTGATTGAAGTGACCGACGACGGGGCGGGGCTGCCGCGCGACAAGCTGCTGGCGAAGGCGCGCGCGCGCGGCACGCAGATCGGCGACTCCGCGCCGGATGAAGAGGTGTGGATGCTGATCTTCGCCGCGGGATTCTCCACTGCGGAGAACGTTACCGACGTTTCCGGGCGCGGCGTTGGCATGGATGTGGTGCGGCGCAATATCCTGGCCATGGGCGGCCACGTTGAGGTGCACTCGGTACGCGACAAGGGCACGACTATCCGCATTCTGCTGCCGCTCACTTTGGCGATCCTCGACGGAATGTCGGTGAAGGTCGGCGACGAGATTTACGTGCTGCCGCTCAACGTGGTGATGGAGTCGCTCAAGCCGAGCGACGATATGCTGTACCCGTTTGTCGGCGATTCACGGCTGGTCCACGTGCGCGGTGAATATCTGCCGTTAATCGAGCTGCGCCAGGCTTTTGCCGTACCGGGCGAAGCCAGCGGCGATGACGGCATTATCGTGATCGTGCAGAGCGGCGGCTGCCGTTACGCCCTGTGGGTTGACCAGCTGATTGGTCAGCACCAGGTGGTGGTGAAAAATCTTGAGCACAACTATCGCAAAGTTCCGGGTATCTCCGCCGCCACCATCCTCGGCGATGGCAGCGTAGCGTTGATCCTCGATGTTATTGAGCTGGCGGGGCTGCGTGACCTGCCCGCCGCGCAGAAAGGGATAAATCAATAATGCTATCAACCGACAGTCATTCTGCTGCGGCCGACGCTGCAGTACAAAAGTATCTGGTCTTCCGCCTGGGAAATGAAGAGTACGGCATCGATATTTTAAAGGTACAGGAGATCCGCGGCTGCGACCGCGTAACGCGCATCCCCAACGTGCCGGACTTTATTACCGGCGTCACCAACCTGCGCGGCGTCATTGTCCCGATCGTCGATCTACGCACGCGCTTCGAGCTGCCGGTAGTGGCGGAAGACGACAGCGCGGTGGTGATTGTGCTGAACCTGAAAGAGCGGGTGATGGGCATTGTGGTCGATGGCGTCGCGGATGTGCTGTCGCTTAACGACAGCCAGATCAAGCCCACCCCGGACGTCTCCTCGGTGATGACCAGCCGCTATCTTGCGGGACTGGGCGTGCTGGATAAGCGCATGGTGATACTGGTGAATATCGAAATGCTGCTGAGCCGCGAAGAGATGCAGGTGGTCGGCTCGATGGTTGATGCGCTCGCAGAATAACCCCCTCCTGAAGAAAACAGGCGCATGGCACAAGCGGTGCGCCTGGGTAGTTTACCGCTAAGAGTAAACCCCCACTTATTTTCACTGCCTCTGAGGACATTACTGCAGCTCGCGCTGTATGGATTACACACCTGCAAATATTGAGAAATGGAATGATGTCTTTAAGAAAATATATGCTGATTGGCCTTGGCATCTTTTTGCTGACGGCGCTGATGAGCACCTTATCTGGCCTGCACAACCTCAACCGTTCTAACACCTCGCTCAACGGCATGAATCAGGAGGTCGGCGTGATTTTGTCGGTAATCGATCCGATTATTCACAGCCGCACTTTCCAGGTGCATCTGAGCCACTACGTGTATGAGCGTAACAGTGGGGCTGGCGAACAGCGCATCGCAGAGTATCTGGCGCAGGCAAAGGCGGTACTGGCGAAAGCCGACGCTGCTTTTGACAATTTCAGCGCAACGGCACTGCTTGCAGATGAGAAGGATTTAAGAGAGCGCTATCGCGCCAGCTATCTGGCGCTGCGTCAGCAGGGATTACAGCCGCTGCTGGTGGCGGCGGAGCGCAATGATGACAGCGCCTATGATAGCGCGCAGCACAGTGTGGGCGAGCTGACGCGGGTGTTTGAGAAAAACCTTGATGCTGAACTGTTGCTGCATGAACGCTATTCGCAGCAGATGAACGAGATGGCGAGCCGCGATCTCCGTACCGGCATGGCGATCAGCGCTGTGCTGCTGATCTTCACTTTTGTACTGATGGCGTGGATGCTGTTTATTGTGCGCCGTAAGCTGATTTCTCCGCTGCATCAGGCGGTGTCACTGGCGGAGCATATTGAGCGCGGGGATTTAACCTCACAGCTCAACGCCAGCAGTAACATTAAGGAGGTGGCGCAGCTAAGTCGCGCAATGCGCTCGATGAACGGGCAGCTCAGCAGCATGGTAGGCGGTATTCGCACTATCGTCAGTAAAGTGCAGGAGGCGTCTGGCGAGATTGCCCTGCGCAATCAGCACCTCGATCGGCGCACGCATCAGCAGTCCTGCGCGGTCGTGGAGACCGCCGCCAGTATGGAAGAGATTACGGCGACGGTAAAAAACACCACGGACAACGTTAAAAAAGCCAGCCAGCTCTCGCACAGCGTATTGACCAATGCTGCCAAAGGTGGGGAAGTGATTGCGGAAGTGGTGACCACGATGAATGAGATTGCTGATAGTTCGGAGCGCATTAACGATATCACTAACGTGATCAACGGCATTGCCGCTCAGACTAATATTCTGGCGCTGAACGCCGCGGTCGAAGCGGCACGCGCCGGCGACCAGGGGCGTGGTTTTGCGGTAGTGGCGGGGGAGGTGCGTAATCTGGCCCAGCGCAGCTCCGAAGCGGCGAAAGAGATCGCCGGACTGATTGATGAGTCGCGCAGCCGGGTAAAAACCGGCACCGAGCGTGTCAATCACGCGGGGGCCAGCATGAGTGAGATTTTGCAGCAGGTCAGTGAGGTGAATCAGCTGATGAATGATATTGCTGAAGCCTCTGACCAGCAGAGTAAAGGCATTGAGCAGATTGGTCAGGCGATTCATGAGCTGGACACTACCACCCAGCAGAACGCTGACCTGGTACGCCAGTCGTCGAACGATGCCAGCACGCTGGAGCAGGACGCCGGCCATCTGGCGAGCATGGTGAAGGTGTTCCGGGTAGCGAGTTAAGCGGCGCGGTTTCCTGTCGGGGCCGATGCTCTTTTCCGGTCGGTCTCGGATCCTTCATATCCCGTTGAGGACGATCGTCTTTTTCGGTCGGTCTCCCATCCTTCATATACCGTAGGGGTCGACCATCTTTTCCGGTCGACCCGCAGAGGCTCCGGCACAAGTCAGGGGCTTTCGTGTGCCGCAGGGTACCTCCTGTAAACCCGCACCAACATGACTTCCATCGCGATACCATCAGCAACCCGGCCTGAGGCCAGCCAGAGCACGCCGGAACGGCAAAAGACGCTCCCTGCGGGCCTCGGCACGCGGCATCCCTGCCGCGTGACGTCCGGCTTACCTCCGGCTGGCCTCATTCCTGTTAACAGCGTGCCCGCTGCGAGTGTTAAGCCGCGACGATGGCAGGAAGATAGGTGGGCTTTATATACTGTGGTGGCGACTGTCTTTTCCGGTCGGTCTCTAATCCTTCATATTCCGTTGGGGACGACCATCTTTTTCGGTCGACCCGCAGAGGCTCCGGCAAAAATCAGGGGCTTTTCATAAGCCGCAGGGTACATCCTGTAAACCCGCACCAACATGACTTCCATCGCGATACGATCAGCAACCCGGTCTGAGGCCAGCCAGAGCACGCCGGAACGGCAAAAGACGCTCCCTGCGGGCCTCGGCACGCGGCATCCCTGCCGCGTGACGTCCGGCTTACCTCCGGCTGGCCTCATCCCTGTTAACAGCGTGCCCGCTGCGAGTGT